>ENA-OZGG01000314-OZGG01000314.1-human-gut-metagenome-genome-assembly--contig:-NODE-314-length-19939-cov-5.121002_pt1 | contig 19939 bp, 8 predicted proteins | sample MGYA00244659_ERZ653664 | MGnify/ENA primary metagenome ERZ653664 (study PRJEB26926, sample SAMN06165233) | human gut metagenome | biome: ENVO:00009003; feature: ENVO:2100002; material: ENVO:00002003... | reverse complement strand
CTTAATGATTTTATTTAATTTTAATGCTATGGGAAAGTTATGCAGATTACATCTCCTTTTGTTGGCTTTGTTGCTACCGGGAGTGTCCTTCGCACAAAATCTTTTTAAAGTGCAAGGTTGTGTTACTGACGAGCAGAACGAGCCACTTATCGGGGCTACCGTGCAGACTATAGACAAGTCGAAAGGCACGATAACAGATAGCAGTGGCAACTATGTTTTGTCGGGAGTTCCCAAGGGTTCAACCTTGGTGTTTTCGTATGTCGGCTACAAGTCGAAAGAAGCAAAGGCAACATCAACTTCTCTTAATGTTGTTTTGGAATCGGATGATGAAATGCTTGATGAAGTGGTTGTCATCGGCTATGGCCAGCAACGTAAGGTGACGCTGACGGGTTCTGTCTCCAACGTGGGTGGTAAGGAACTTCTCAAATCGCCAGCCGCATCGCTTGGTAACACCCTTTCGGGTAAGCTCCCAGGTCTCCAGTCGGTGCAGTACACCGGTGTTCCTGGTGCCGATGACCCTGTCATCCGCATCCGTGGTGTCGGTTCGTTCAACAGCGCCGAACCTCTTGTGCTTGTCGATGGTGTCGAGCGTGAGTTCAGCCAAATAGACCCGAACGAGGTGCAGGACATTTCTATTCTTAAGGATGCTTCCGCTACGGCCGTCTTTGGTGTACGTGGTGCCAACGGCGTTATTCTCGTTACAACTCGTCGCGGCGAGGTAGGCAAGCCTACCATCACACTGACAGCTTCAGTAGGTCTTCAGCAGATTTCTAAATTCCTTGAGCCGGCAAACTCCTACGAGTATGCAACGGCTTACAATCATGCTCAGGAAGTGGAAGGAGTAGCCGAGGACGGATGGAAGTTCTCGAAGGAAGCTATACAGCACTGGAAGGACATGGATATGCCCACCGTTTATCCAAGCACCAACTGGTTCAAGTACTTGATGGACGACCACGCATGGCAGGAACAATATAATATTAATGTGTCGGGTGGTACTGAACGTGCCCGCTATTTCGTTTCTGTCGGCATGCTCAATCAGGACGGCCTTTTCAAAACCTTCGACCAAGGTGATGACGCAAACTTCAAATACCGCCGTTACAACTTCCGTGCCAACCTCGATGTAGATTTCTCTAAGCTGAGTACACTTTCTATCGGCATCGGTGGACGCATTGGCAGACGCAACTCTATCGGTAATGGTGAGTATAACGGTCAGTCTGGTGTTTTTGGTGTTGAGGGTCTTCTCAACAATGGTACGCCAATGTCAGGCTACGGTCTTGATAGTGAGGGACGTCGTATTATTTCCGACCCTAATCTCGTTGGCGCAGTTGGCTCCGATGGTCTCGGCCTTATCTACGAGCAGGGTTATACTACTCAGCGTCAAAGTGTTGTAAACCTCGACCTTCAGTACAAGCTCAAGCTCGACTTTATCACCAAGGGGCTTGATTTCCGTATCAAGGGTTCTTACAACTCTGACTATACACAGCAGAAAGCACGTACTACCGGTGGTGGTATCAGCTACAAGGCCACCATCGCTAAGGGTGAATACGAGGAAGACGGTTCTCCAAAGATTGTTTATGTCCGTCAGGGTGACTCATGGCCTCTTGGCTATGAGGAGTCCAAATGGGGTGGTAGAAACTGGTATGCAGAGGCGAGTCTCAACTATACTCGCAAGTTCGGTGACCACAATTTCGGTGCGCTCGTTCTTTATAATGAATCTAAAAACTACTATCCTGGTGGCGTCTACAATTCTATCCCCCGTGGTTATGTAGGTATGGTAGGCCGTATCACCTACGACTACCAGACTAAGTATATGGTAGACCTCAACATGGGCTATAACGGCTCAGAGAACTTCGCAAAAGGTAAGCGCTTTGGCTTTTTCCCTTCTGCTTCTCTCGGCTGGATAATCTCTTCTGAAAAATTCTGGGAGCCTATCCGTAATGTTGTTTCCTATTTCAAACTTCGCGGTTCTATCGGTAAGGTAGGTAATGACCAGGGTGTCGGGCGTTTCCTCTATCTGCCTGGCACATGGCAGTTCTACACCAACAACGGTGGTGCATGGTGGACCAACGACCGTACAGGTAACTTCGGTACCAACAACGGTGTGTTCATGCCTGGCGCACGTGAATCCAGCAACGGTAACCCCAATGTTACTTGGGAAACAGCCACCAAGCAGAACTATGGTGCCGATGTACACTTCTTTGGATCTCGCTTGAGTCTCGGTGTCGACTTCTTCTGGGAAGATCGCAAGAACATCCTCATTTCCAACGAAACAACCATCGCAGGTATTTCCGCTCTCAAACCCAACTCCATCAACTTCGGCCGTGTCAAGAACCATGGTTATGAAATTACCCTACGCTGGGCCGACCACATAGGTAAAGTGAACTACTCGATAGCTCCTACATTCGCTTTCGCACGCAACAAGGTTGTGGAAATGGCAGAAGTGAAGAAGGAATTCCCACACATGTACCACACTGGTCATCCTGTAGGTCAGCCTTTCGGCTACGACTTCTTTGAGTTCTATGTTCCTGGTGAAACCGAACAGCGCTACAAGGAAGTTTACGGTGTTGACATGCCAGACCAGCAGATTACATTGCGTCCTGGTGACAGCGTATTCGTTGACCTCACAGGTGATGGTAAGGTGGATGCTAACGATGTGCATGCTATCGGCTACAGCGATATTCCTGAGTATACTGGTAGCATAAACGCAACGCTCAACTGGAAAGGTCTCGACTTCTCCATGACTTGGGTAGGTGCCACCCACGTCAACCGTCAGCTCAGTTCTTTCTATACTCCAGCCTTCGGTACTGGTAACCAGTCAATGCTCAACAAATGGGTCTATGACAATTCTTGGACCGAGAATAACTCCGGTGCCAGCCTGCCACGTATCTCTCTTGAGAAATCGGCACGCGAGCATAACGGTTCACTTTCAGACCCATGGATGGTCGATGCATCGTATATCCGTCTGAAGAACCTTGAGATTGGTTATTCGTTCCGCATACCCGGTATGCCCATCAACAACATCCGTGTTTATGCCAATGGCTATAACCTTCTTACTTTCACAAGCTTCAAGGCCAATGACCCAGAGGCACAAGCAGGCTTTGGTAGCACGCGTTATCCTATGACCCGTGTTTACAACTTCGGTATCAACTTAAACTTCTAACATTCAAGACAATGAATCTTATAGAAAAAATAAAAACTGCTACTATTATATGTGTAGCTGGTGCCATGATAGGGATGGGATCGCTGAGCTCCTGTGTCGATGATATCAACGTCGGAAGTGGCTTCCTCGACAAGCAGCCAGGTGTAGACGTGACCGTAGACTCCATCTTTGTCAAGGGAGAGAATGCAAAGCGTTTCCTCTGGCACATGTACGGTGCCATGCACAACCCTTTCACCTATACAGGTGCAGTATGGTATTCTCACCCCGATGCCCTTACCGATATTTGCCAGTCGTACTGCGGATGGCACAATCTCGGAAAGTACTACGGTGGTGACCTTACCGAAACCGACCAGGATAACGGTGGTCTCGTCAAGTTCCCCTTCATCGCCAACGGTGACGGCAATGGTCGTGCAGGCATCTGGCGTACCATCCGTGAGGGTTGGATTTTCATCGAGAACATCAATCGAGTTCCCGACTTGAGCGAATCAGAAAAGAGCCAGCTCCGTGGTGAGGTATATGTCATCATGGCATCGCGCTATCTTGATGCTTTTCGCAACTTCGGAGGTCTTCCAAAAGTTGACCGTTCATTCGTGGCTACTGATGTTGTAGATGGCAAGCGCATGGGCGTAATCGAGACAGCAGAGTTCATCGACGGACTTATCCAGGGCGCCATCGACGAACCGGGTCTTCCTTTCTTTGTGCAGGATCAGGCCACCAACTCCGGACGTCTGACCAAAGGATCAGCCTATGGTCTGCGTGTAAGGCTGTGGAACTTCGTGGCTTCGCCTCTGTTTAACAGTGACAAACCTTATCTTGAATTCACTCGCAACGAGGAGAATCAGGACCTCAACCAGGTATGGACTGGCGGTTACAAGTCCGAACTTTGGCAGAAAGCACTGAAGGCTTGTGAGGATTTCTTCCAAGCCAATAGCACCAACGGCAACTATTTCGCCCTTGTACAGCCCACTGGTAACAGTGAGCAAGACTATTGCAACGCTTTCCGTGCCGCCTACTGGTTCCGTGGCAACAGCGAGAAGGTGATTGAAGTTCATGCCGGTCTGGGTACAGACGCTTGGAATGGTGACTGGAACATAGAAGGTATGGATGAGTTCGGTATGGCTCTCTTCACCCTCGAATATATGGAAATGTTTGGTATGGCAAACGGTCGTAACTTCCCTTACGACGACGTGTTTAATACCGATAACACCAACAACGTAGACATCTTTGCCAACCGCGACCCACGTCTCTACGAAACAATGGTGGTGAATCGCAACAATCTTGTCGAGCAATATCAGGGGCTTTCGAGCACCGAGATGTGGCAAGGTGGCAATGTAGACCAGACCTTCAATCCTGCTGTTACCGACAATCCATGGTCTACCCGTATGAAACTGTTCAAGTATCTTCGCGATAACGGCTATGCAGCATACTATCCGACCAACTTTGCTTATCTGCGTATGGCTGACATTCACCTTTACTATGCTGAGGCACTCGCACAGACTGGCAATCTGCAGAAAGCCTGCGACGAAATGAATAAGGTGCGCGCACGCGTAGGTCTTGGCAAGGTAGAGGTCATGAACCCAGAACTCAACCTAACCAGCAACAAGGACAACTTCATCGAGCAACTCCTCAAGGAACGTGCCTGTGAGTTCGGTTATGAAGACTCCCGCTGGTATGACCTCATCCGCTACAAGAGATCCGACATATTCAAGAAACAGATACACCAGCTGCGTGTATGGCGCAAGGATGCCAACGGCAACAAGATGAATCCTGCCGACTACAATGACGACACGAGTCTCGAACCCGGTGAACCTTGGCCGAACTGTATCTATGAGAAGATACCTTGTACCAACAATACCCGCGTATGGTGGGATACTGACAACCAGACGAGCAAGTGGACCGACAAATGGTATCTCGCGCCTATTTCACGTGATGAGATCAACAAGGGCTATGGTCTGAACCAGAACCCCGGGTGGTAATCCAGATTTTAAATATCAATAAGACTTATAAAATATGAATATAAATAGAATGTTGATGCTTGCGACTGCTGTTGTCTCTCTCACGGCAAATGCGCAGGTAAAACTCAGCGATAAGAATGCAAATGCCTATGATTTGGGTTACGGCGTGGAAATAAGCAATTTCCTCAGCACTGCTTCCGCAACTACAATCACAGGTGAAGAATTGCAGCAGACTTCGGCAACTAACCTTGCCCAGGCCCTCTATGGACGTCTACCAGGCCTCACGGCTCTATCGCAAGGCGGCTTCTCGGGCGACGAAAATAAAGGTGCCTCGTTTAATATTCGTGGCTATCACACGCTTAACGATAAAAGCATTCTCATCCTCGTCGATGGCTACGAGCGTCCCATCGACCGCCTCAGTGTAGAGGAAGTGGAGAGCGTTACGATCCTCAAGGATGCTGCTGCTACGGCACTTCTTGGTCATGAGGGTATCAATGGTGCTATACTTGTGAAGACAAAACGTGGCGTTGAAGGCAAGACACACGTCAAGGTGAACTACAGCCATAAGTTCCAGTTCGACCCTGAATTCGCAGACATGGTAGATGGTTACGGATATGCCAATGCTTTCAACCGTGCTCGTCACAACGACGGACTCTCTGCCGCATACACCGAGCAGGAGCTTAACCTCTTCAAAGACGGTTCTGACCCGTACTTCTACCCTAACGTGAACTGGCGCGACCTTACTTTCAAGAACAGTGCCGAGGAAGACCATGCATACGTTTCGGTGTACGGAGGTACGAACAAGGTGAAATACTACACCCATATTGATTATACCGATGTACGCGGTGCTTTCAAGGACACCAAACAGCCAGACTACAATACGCAGTTGCGCCAGTCGAAGGCCAATATCCGTGCCAACCTCGACTTCAACATCACCAACACAACTCTCATGTCGGTGAACCTCTTCGGTATGTTCCAAGAGACCAAGAGACCCTCCGACATCAGTGCCGACGATGCTACAGCTGCTATCTACAACCTCCCGGCAAGTGCTTTCCCCTACAAGACCTCAACAGGTATCTGGGGGGGTAACGAGGCATACGGTGATGCCAACCCCATTGCCAAGATTCAGGAGTCTGGTTTCTACAAGACCCATCAACGTCAGCTGTGGGTAGATGCCAAGCTGTCTCAAAAACTCGATTTCTTGCTCAATGGTCTGAACGTATTTGTCAGTGCCGGCTATGCCAATTCATCGATTTACGCGGAAAATTCGCACAAGGCACACCAGTATGGCTACGAGCGTTACACCGGTACCATTGGCGACAAGAACAACGTAGCTCTGAACACATTCGGTAACAAGGAGACCAACCTCACCTTCAACAACTGGAATGCCGGTCAGTGGTGGAAAGCAAAGGCCAGTGTAGGTATCAATTACAAACGTTCGTTCTTCGACAACGACCACTTCAATGCTACCGTTGTTTACGACAATAGTGGTGTGAGCACTGATGGACGTGGAAACACCTTCTATCGTCAGAACATCATGGGAGTCTTCCACTACGATTTTCAGAATCGCTACGTTGCCGACCTTGTGCTTGCAGGTAACGGAGCCAGCCGTACCTATCCTTCTAAGTGGGCATTCTCACCCACACTGTCGCTCGGCTGGATTTACGCTGACAACAACGATGATTTGCTCAACTACGGTAAGCTGCGTGCATCGGCTGGCATCCAGCATACCGACTATATGCCTACCTATGGCATGTGGCTTCCCACATGGGATGTTTCGCACGGTTATGTGATTATTGGTAACAACTACGGTGCTACATGGGGCGCATCGCTTGGCTCCTTCCCAACTACCGATTTCTCGCAGGAGACATCTACGAGTTTCAACCTTGGTACTGACCTTCGTCTGGCAAATGCTCTTGACATCTCAGTTGATGCTTTCTACCAGCTTCGCAGCCACATCATGCTCTCTGCAAGCTATGAGAATTCATCGGTGGCTGGTATACAGTCGTCATACAACGATGTTGGCGAAGTTAAAAGTTACGGTTTTGAGGTAAGTGCCAAGTATGTGAAGAAAATCACTTCCGACCTCAATCTCAACTTGGGTGCCAACTTGTCGTGGGCACGCAATGAGGTGAGCAAGTATATCGGCATACCGACCTATCCGCTGAGCGACCCTGTAGGCCACCGTGTAAACGAGGCATGGGGACTCAAGTCGGCAGGCTTTTTCAAGGATCAGGCCGACATCAACTCCAGCTACCGTCAGGAATACTCTACCGTAAGCCCTGGTGACATTAAATACCAAGACCTCAACGGTGACCAGGTAATCAACGAGTTCGATGTTACCAGTCTCGATGGTGCTACTGACATCCCTGAGCTCAACTACGCCTTCAATGTCGGTGTAGAATATAAAGGCTTCGGTCTAAACGCATGGTTCCAGGGCACTGGCAACTACATGAAGTATCTTCCGTCAGCAATATGGGGTGGCATGGCCGACAATGGCAACCTTTCAGTGGACTACTACAATAACTGCTGGGATGTGGCTGGCAGCAACGCTCTCTACCCGCGTCTGACAACTCTGAACAACAGCAACAACAGCCAGAAAAGCAACGTATGGTACAAGCCTGTTCACTTCTTGAAGATGCGCAACATCGAGGTTTACTATAAAGTGCCTGCAAGGGTGCTCTCGAAGCTCTCTCTTACCGCAGCCAAGGTGTTTGTTCAGGGCGAGAACCTTCTTTCCTTCGACAACATCGACGCTATGGATGCTGAGGTACTTTCGACGGCATATCCCATGTTCAAGGGTGTCAACATAGGTGTCACATTAACTTTCTAATTAAAGATACATTTATGAACAAGATAAAATATACTCTTTTAGGTATGGCGGCAGTAGTCTTTGTAGGCTGTGCCGACCTAAATTACAACGAAGCTTCGAATCGTGACGAAGACTGGACCTACAACAGCCCCCTCAATGGTGTCAAGGCTCTTGTATACGATGTCTACGCACAAATGCCGAGCGAATTCAAGGATGATTCCTACGGTAATGGCGCCCTGATAGCCAGTGCCACAGACGAGTCTGAGTTTGCACTTTCCTTCTCACCCATTCACAAGTATTTCAACGGTGGTTGGACTCCTTCGAATCCTTTTTCGACCACATGGGATAGGTCATACCGTGCCATCACTCAGGTACACATGTACCTTGAGCGAATCCACAAGATAGACTTGTCGGATTATGAATATGATCCCGACTACCAGACCATGGTGCAGCAGTTTGAGATATTCCCTTACGAGTTGCGTTTCCTCCGTGCCTATTTCTACTTCGAGTTGGTACGTGCCTATGGCGATGTGCCTTTGGTGACCACAGCCCTCACCAATGAGCAGGCCAACAGCGTGGAACGCACTCCAGCCAAGGATGTGTTCAAGTTCATCATCAACGAATTGGATGCCGTGGCTGAATATCTGCCCGTGTCGTATAATGACATTCCTGGTCAGGAAATTGGTCGTGCCACCCGTGGTGCTGCCCTTGCACTGAAGGCACGCGTACTTCTTTATCAGGCTTCACCCTTGTTTAATACAGACAACAACAAGGAGCTTTGGAAAGAGGCCGCTGCTGCCAGCAAGGTCATCATCGATAATGCACAGCGCTGGGGCTACAAACTCAGCGAGTATGCCAACCTATGGGGGCACGATACATTCACCAATCCTGAATTTATCTTCGTTCTTGGCACCCAGGCAAGCAACACCTTCGAGCAGTACAATTATCCTGTGGGTGTGGAGAACGGAAACTCCGGTAACTGCCCTACACAGGCACTGGTGGACGCATACGAATATCAGGCCGATGGCAAGACATTCAAGGAGAAACATCCTGGAGATGTTGATGTGACTACTGAGAATCCATACGATGGTCTTGACCCACGTTTCGAACTCACTGTAGTGAAGAACGGCGATCTCTGGCCATCTAACACAACTCAGCAGATTGCCATTGAGACGTATCAGAGCGGCTTCAACGGTGCTCCTAAGTACGGCGCAACTCCCACGGGTTACTACTTGAAGAAGTTTGTGGACGGCAACTGTGTCACCACAGCCAACAACCAGACTACAACACGCCACAACTGGATTGTGATGCGCCTGGCCGAGGTTTACCTCAACTATGCAGAGGCTATGTACAACTACTACGGCAATGCTGACGAACAGGGAGATTTGGGCATGTCAGCCAACGAGGCTATCAATGTGCTTCGTAACCGTCCTGACATCATGATGCCTGAATTCCAAGGAAACAATGATTTCGAAGAGCGCTACATGCGTGAGCGTATGGTAGAGCTTGCTTTCGAAGGTCAGCGCTTCTGGGATGTACGTCGCTGGAAGAAGGGGGCCGAGTTCTTCAAGAATGTTGATGTGGCAGACTTCAAACTGAATGGAAACGGCAACTTGATTCTCAATCGAGTTACCAAGACTCGCCAATGGGACGAGAAGTACAACCTGTACCCGATTCCGCAGTCTGAAATTCAGAAGAACGGCAATCTGAAGCAGAACCCCAATTGGTAAAACAGATTCAACGAAATTTCAAACGAATAAGATTTATGAAAAAACATATTATATATCTTCTGATCTTAGGATTCGCATTGCTGTCGAACATGGCACTGACCTCGTGCAGCGATGATGATGTGGCGGATGCCAACGATGTGCTTATGGTGAAGTCTGTCCTGCCTACAAAAGTTATGGAAGGACAGGTTGTCACCATCACTGGTACGGGTCTTGAGAAGACCATTTCCGTTGTGTTCCCTGGCAATGTCTCTGTGAACAACATTACCAAAATAGGCAACGGCTATATCTCTGTAATAACTCCTGTCGGCGTTTCTGCAGAGGGGGGAACAGTGACAATAGAAGCCAACGGCGAATCAGCAGAGTCGGTCATGACACTGACTGTCGGCAAGCCCGAGCGTTTGCGCGTGGCTCCTCTTGACAAGGAAATAAAGATCAACGAATGTGTGGAGGTGTACGGCAACGACCTCGAATTTATCACCAAGGCTTATTTCCCCGGTGAAGACGGCAAGGACATTGTTGTAGATGCAAGTAACTTTAAGCGCAAAGCTACCGGTTCTCTCTACATCTATTCGCCAATGGGTATAAAAGCCGGACCTGCCCAAGTTACCCTCGAAGACTGCAGCGGCAAGAAGTATACTTTGCCAGAGGTAACGCTGTCTGACGAGGTTGCAGGTGGCAGCGAAGGAGGTGAAGGATATGCTTCAATCTGGGAAGGCGAATACACTACTGGCTGGTGGTGGTATCTCCCAGCATCTGAGCTTGACCTCTCGGCAATAACGCCAGAAGCCGGCCAAACTATTAAGTTCACATTCACTCACCATGATGCTCCTCAGACTTTCTGTCTGTGCGATGGTTGGTGGGGTGCTCCTTTCATCCGCGATGGCGGTGAAAGCGGTAACAACATCGTTCTTGCCGCTGGTGAGGACTTCCTGGAATTCAAAATCTCGGAAGGTATGGCGGCAACAATGAATGGTACTGAAACCGCTCTCATCATTGGCGGCGACATAACAATCACCAAGATTCAGATTAAGACAGATTAAACTCTATACAAAGAAGTCATAGCCTGATATCTGTAAACATTTCAAGTCTGCCGGAGAGCTAAAGTTCTTCGGCAGACTTTTTGGTATTTACTTGTGTGTTGCTGTTTCTTCGCCTGAAGGCTTTGGAACAACAAACAGTAGTATAGTCTACGGAGACTGCAGGAGAAGAGGAGTACTACAAGCAAAACAGATGCAATTCGATACATCTCGTATCAAAATGAAGAGAAAAAGCGGGTAAATAAGCAGGTTTTGAGAGGGTAGGTTTATGTAGATATCCGACATTAACTGTAAGAGAATCAAATGAGTACCCCATTAAAAAGGGTGTAGGCAAAAATTGCCTACACCCTTTTTAAATTTGCTTTCACCACCACCGTAATGCCTATGAACAGGGAGATACAGAGTATAAATTATGAGTTTATGCAAAAACATGCATAAACTACAGGTAGAATTTATTTCTTCAAAGTCCAGCGGATAGCATTGCTAAGCATCATCGTGAAGTCGTCCGACTGGAAGAGCTTCGGACTATGCCCCATCTGGAAATAAACATTCCGGGCAGCCTTGCCTTCGTTCACCCACACTACCGGATGGTCGCCCATCTTGACAGCGGAAGCGGGTGTATAAGTGGACTCGTCCACATGTGCCAAGACGCGAACATTGGGACGGGGAGACTTGTCGTACGTATACCACTCGTCATCCTGAACCACAAAAGAAGCGTCGACGCCTTTCATTACCGGATGTTCCTTGTCTTCCACAATCACTGTGCCATCGGCAAGCGGAGCGATGTAGTTCTGGAAACGAATACCGCCCATGAAATCGGAGAACCATTGCCACAGAGGATAACCGTCAAAGTCTCCCAGCAAAGTAGCATGATGGAAACCAATCCAACCGCCACGACCTTCGTTAATGTAGTTGATGAAGTTCTGCTCTGCTTCCTTCGGCCAGGTATAAGGCGGGAAGTCCAACTGAATGACTAAGTCCGTACCCTCCAACACTTCCTTCTGAGCCAGGAGACGGGTGTTGTTCAATATTTGTATCTGCAGATTCTGCACCTTGCTCTCATCCACCAGCCACTTCACTGCCGCATCCGAGAAAGGTTTATGCTGGCCCTGGCTTTCGGTAAGTACCAGTACACGGTAAGTCCTGTCATAGAAAGGTTTCTGTTCTATCAATCCTTCGTAGACCGTACGACGCAAATCGCCTTGCTCGTTGTCACCGTCATAGTCCCAATACATGCCGCCCAGCAGTTTCTGCTTCAGGATATACTGGCATTTTATGGCCAACGAACGGGGATTTTCATAACCGAAGACAAGTTTTCCTGCTTTATTGGCCAAATAGGGAACCTTGGCTACCTCATCCCAGCATTCACGATACTCTTTGGTATGGCCTACCTTGTTGAAATCCTGAAAGTTAGGATATCCATCTCCACCACGGCCATAGAAAGGCATGCCCATCACTAACTTAGAAGCAGGCACACCGGCTTTGAGGTGAGCCTCAACGGCAGTATTGGCAGTCATCCAGCCACTATTCTCCGAACGATACAAAGCTGCATGATGTTTGGGAGCATTCCCCATATCATAGGACATGATATTAACAAAATCAATATAGGGAAGAATCGCCTTAAAATCTATATACTCTGCAGAAGCTACCGTAGCAAGAGTCAGCAATTTCTTCTTTCCTATCTCTTTCCGTATATCCCTCATCAGTAATGTGAAGTTCTTTGTATCATCCGGTGAAGCAGAAATATTGGCTGCTGCACTGGTAGGGTATTCCCAGTCTATATCAATACCATCAAGATCGAACTCTTTCACTACACGCTTGCAGTCCTTTGCAAAAGCCAAGCGATACTTATCATTGGCAGCCATTTCACTGAAACGGCCACTTCCCCATCCACCGATAGAAAGCATTATTTTCAGTCCTGGTTTCTGCGCCTTCAGTGCAACAATCTCACGAAGACGGTTCTCATTTGCAATACCAACCCCGTTAAAAGTTTCACTGACATGCCCAAACGCATAGTTAATATGCGTCATATATTGCGGGTCCGGCATGATACTACTCCAGGAAGTCACATAAGCTACAATAACTTTTGTATCCGAAGAAGCCATACGCAACTCTCCTGCTTTACTACTGCACGACAACAATACCGCCAATGCAGTCAGAATCATTAATCTCATTCTTTTCATAATATTATTATAATAGTTAATCAGCTGTTTGACGAACACGAGAACCTATCAATGCATAATACAGCATAAATACTTCTCCCAAAATTACAATAAACCAAGACCATCTCCAACTTTCCAGCAAATCAGCAAAGACACCTTGCAACAAAGGCAGGATGGCACCTCCCACTACCCCTATCATGAATACCCCGGAAGCCACCGAAGTATATTTACCCAAATGAGCCACGGACAATGTGAAGATAGCTCCCCACATGATGGAATGGAAAAGTCCGACTGCTGTCAGTAACCAGGGATTATTAAAGATGATAGCCAGCAAAGCCAACACACCTGCCGATATGGTAGTTACGGTCAGTTGCACACGAGGGGAAACTTTGCTCAACGAACTTCCTACCAGCCGTCCGATCAGCATACCACCCCAATAAAGTGTGGCCAACAAGGCAGGTGAAGGACAATTCCGCTCAATGGCATATAAATTGATATTCGCACCAATGCAAACCTCGACACCCACATAACAAAAGATAGCACAAACTCCCAATGTCAAGTGACGGAATGACCATACACTTTTCTCCAACTTCTCCCCTTTCTCTACCCGTGTACCCTGTATATCCGGCAAAGATAGCCTCATCAATAAGAAAACAACCACAGCTATAGTTACCATCAATGCAAAGAAAGGCATCATCAACTGGCTGATTTGAATATCTTCCATAGCCAGGCCACCAAACACAACCCCGGTCACAAAATAAGGAGCAATCGTGGTACCTACAGAGTTTGCCGTACCGCCAATAGCCAAACGTTGGATGGCTTGCGTACCTTTCACCCTACAAGCCGTAAGATAAGGATTAATAACCACTTGCAGGATTGTAGCCGAAGCACCCACAACAAATGATCCTAATAGAAATATAAAGAATCCTATGGGAATAATACTCTCTCCCATCCTGATATCAGCATCAGGAAATTGAACGGTAAAATAAGATGAGGCAAAAAAGAGTCCCAAGCCGATAATCATCACCCAAAGCCCACGGATCAAGGTTCCCTTATAGCCATACTTATTAATCCAGGATGAACCGATACTCCCGCAAATAGGGTAAGCAAGGAACCACGAGAAAGTAATCAGAGTCGCAAATGTATTCTTCAGATTACCAACTTTCATAAGAAACGTTTCCTTCAACGGACCCTGAAACTGAGTATTGGCAGTTGTCAGAAAGCCCACAATAAGGAATAGGAAGACCATTGTGAGAAACGGTCCCATGTAATTGATTTGTTTTTCTTGGTGTGTCATCATGTAGTATTAGTAAATGATTATTTTTCGGATAACTTAGCTGCAGAAGCTGCGTCCAGCAGAAACTCACAATCCGGATGTAACTGAAGGACAGAGGCTGGAACATCAGACGTGACAGGTCCTTCCAGCATTTGTTTCACGACCTCAGCTTTGTTACTGCCTTTGGCCACCAGTACAATCCGGCGTGCCTGCATGATATTTTTTATCCCCAGAGTTACCCCTCCCAGCTCCTTCTCCGGCGGGGTGTGGGTTTCTCTACGAATGCGTTCTTCCAATTCCGGATTCATCTTAGTAACCCACGCATCTGCTCCCAAAGGGGAGTGAGGTTGATTGAAACCTAAATGTCCGTTCTCTCCCAAACCCAGAATCAGTAAGTCAATGCCTCCACGCTTGGCTATTTCTTCTTGAAATACCCTGCAAGCTTTCCCAAAATCATCTGAAACTGTTGGCAACATCAGGAAGTTCTCATCTTTAATGCCCAATGCATCTATAATTTCCGTTTTCAGCATCGTATAACATGCCCCGGCATATTCACGCGGCACGTTCACCACTTCATCCAATCCGAAGAACGTGACCGCAGAGGTATTGAAAGGATAACGGGAATATATTTCTCCAACCATCCGGTGCAGATTTCCGGTCGTACGTCCTGTCGAAAGCCCGATAACAGCTTCCGGTTTATTTAGAATTTCACCAATAATCTGCCATGCAGCGATGCAATCAAATTCTTTTTCGCTCTTTGCTATAATTATTTTCATGACTCCACCTTCTTATCACTAATCATTAATCACTAACCACTATTTACATATTCATGGCCACAGCACCTGCGCCCAGTAAACCTATGAATTCCGGATTCAACTTTGTGATAACAACACCATTGCTTACAAAACGCATAGTGGTCTGATTCAGCAATTCCATTATCTTCGCATGAATATATCCGTCTGCCACTACACCGCCACCTAAGACGATTGTCTCCGGATCTGTTACCCGCACCAGGTTCATTACAAGATTCGCTAATGCTTCGGAAGCATTCTCCACCAGTTTCACACATAAAGGATCACCTTTACGACTCAATGCAAAAATCTCACTGACAGGTATCCGTTCCCCTTTGTCGGCAGGAATGTGTAAATCCGTGGTATAATCTTTCTGAAGTATTCTTGCACAACGGTCGAAACCAATACCGGAAGCTATTGCCTCCACACAATCCACCCTTCCACAAGTACATTTGATTCCTACATTGACTCCTACCCGCACATGTCCCACTTCACCGGCATTAAAATGGCTACCGCGTATCTGCCTGCCGTTCACAACCGTGCCGACTGCAATACCCGTTCCTATATTCAAATAGATGAAGTTTTTGGAAATTTGCCCGAAGCCCCACACACGTTCGGCACGTGTGGCACTTTTCACATCATTGTCTATATGGCAGGGAATGCCATAAATATCCGCTAATTCCTTAGCCAAAGCAATAGGTTGCGTTCTGCCGGGATCTATCTGCAACCAGATACCCTGATTAGGATCTACCCGTCCGATCAATCCCACTCCCATGGCCAAAGGTTTCTTATCATACCATCCTACGGTTTTGATATAATCATCCAGTGATAGTTTGATAATATCCAACGCTGCTTGTTGGTTAAAATATCCGGAGTCATATTTTTTGTACCTCAAGATATTGCCGCGACTATCAATTTCGCCAATCAATAATTTAGTTCCGCCCAAATCCAGGCCTAAATACGTTTCCATTTTTTATCTGCATTTTTAGAAGGTTACTATTGACCACAATATTACGCACAATCAAGGAAACGAAAGTTGATTCTTTAACAAAAAAGGTTCGCTACTTATCCACTTAGGTTTAAATACAGTTTTTATACTCTAAAATTTGCTGGGACTCGTACCAAACTGCTTTTTAAAGCACGTACTGAAATATTTAGGGTCTGAAAAACCAACCATGCATGCCACTTCTCCGACTGAGTATTTTTGCGAAAGCAAAAGCTCTTTCGACTTATTCAACCGGACAATACGGATAAAATCATTCGGCCCTTGCCCTGTCAAAGTTTTTATCTTATTATAAACGGATGTACGGCTCATACCTAACGCACGGCAGAAGTCATTAATTGAGAATTCCGGATTAGTCATATTCTCATCGATGGCTGCCATGGCACTATCCAGGAACTCTTTATCCAATTGGCTGCTGTAATCTATTTCGTTGACAGGTATATCCGAGGAGAGCACGGTATCCCTGAGATGCTGTCTGTTCTGGAGTATATTACGAAGCCTTACTTTCAATACGGACAAGTCAAAGGGTTTAATGATATAATCATTCGCCCCGGATTCCAATCCTAATATGATATTCTCCCTCTCACAAAGGGCGGTCAACAGAATGACAGGAATATGACTGGTCTCAACAGAAGATTTCAAGATCCGGCACAACTCATCCCCCTGGATTACAGGCATTATGATATCCGAAATAATAATATCCGGATTGATTTCCCTCGCCATATCCAATGCCTTTCCTCCATCGGGTACACTGATTACCTTATATTCGGAAGACAAGCTGTCCGTCAAATACTCACGCATATCTTTATCATCCTCGGCCAGCAACAGAAGATTTTTATCCGTCTGGTCATCCTCCTCCTGAGATGAAACATCAGGAGACGTTACTTCCGGTAAATCCTCCTTCGACACAACCACCATACCCGATCGCACTTTCTTGGGAAATGTAACAGTGAACGTAGTCCCTTTATTCTCTATACTGCTGAATTCGATCTTACCATGATGTTGCTTGATAATGCGGGAAGTAATCATCAGGCCAATGCCGATGCCCTGTTCCTGAGAGTCTACCACATTCCTGGCACGATAATACTCATTAAAGATATTCTTCTGTTCTTCTGCAGGAATACCGACTCCTGTATCCCTTACTTCAACAATCCATTTGTTTTTAGTCTGTCTCACTACAATACCTATGGAACCTTTCTCTGTATACTTCAAAGCATTAGAAAGCAGATTATCCATTATATGATCCATCTTGCTCTTGTCCAGCCATACCTCAGACATCTCCGGTTCTACCTCCAGATAAAGCTCTATCTCCTTTTGGACTGCAGCCATACGGAAAGCAGACAACTTATCTTCCATGTACGCCTTTACATTATATAATGCCACTTCAAGATGTTCCGGGTGTGCTTCCACCTTTTGCAATTCCAGCAACTGAGTAATCATCGAAAAAAGCTTCTCTGCATTCTTCACTGCAATTGCCAATTTCTTCTTACTCTCCTCAGGCAAGTCACCCCGTTCTTCAAGTTCACTCAGCGGAGCTTTTATCAACGTTACCGGAGTACGTATATCATGGGCAATCCCTATAAACGAATGAATCTGTTCCCTGATTTTATTCTCCCGCACCCTTTGCCGTCTGAACTGGAAGAAGAAATAACCTAATATCACAAGCAAAATCAGATAGATCGCTATGGCCCACCAGGATGCCCAAAGCGGATGATCGATAGATATTTCTACCGAACGTTCGCCAACCTGTTGCTGGGTATATTTATCGAATGCACGCAATTCAAAAGTATATTTTCCGGGAGGAAGATCCATATAGCCCACACTTTGAGCCACATCCCTGTGATGCCACTGCCGCTCATGGTCTTTCAGCCTGTATTCATACCTGATTTTATGTGGAGAAACAAAATTGATAGCCGAAAAAGAGATAGAGAAAGAATTCTGATTGTATTTCAGTTTCAGAGACTTGGTATCATTGATACCCGCCGTTAATGGCGAACCGGCTGCTCCTGCTTTTACCGACTCATAAGGTAATTTAAAGTCTGTGAATATTAATTCGACCGGTGCACTTTTGGAAAAGTCAAAAGAGGGTGTAAAGAAAAGAGCTCCTTCCGCTGTACCAAATGCCAGATGTCCGTCTTTTGTCTTCAAGGAAGCATTCGAATTATAATACCCCCAGCCGATATTTAAAAGATCATTGCCATTGATAACCATATCTTCAACCAGATCCAGACAATATAACTCCTTCTCCGTACTGAACCAAATATGTCCGTTACTATCTTCGGCCACACTATTAATAGAGTTGGAGACAAGCCCATCCGCAGTTGTATAAATACGGGAACGGTCATTCTCCGGATTAAAACGAATCAACCCTTCTCCGTCCGTAAGCAACCAGATGTCACCGGAGGATGAACGCAGCAGACAACGGACAGGATAATGCAAAGTAATATCACCAAACTTCTGCTGCCACTTGATTTCCCCCGTAGATTTGTCGAAGAAACCCAGACCGTCACAGCCGGCTATCAGCAATGTATTCTTGTCACCATACTTTATATCCCCTACACAATCAATCGGATAATAAGTATAAACATCGGTACGCCTGTTATACCGCGTGAAATGACCTTCAATACCTCCAAACCAGATATAATCACCCTCTGAGTAAATAGCATAAATATAGTCGGTAGAGATGCCACTATCAGCCTGTTTATTCCGTCTCGGCATTTTCCGGACTTCACCGGATTTCTTTTGAATACGATATAATCCGATTCCATAACCACCTGCCCATACATTTCCCTCATTATCTTCACAAAGAGCCAACACTACAGACGAATAAGCAACCCCTTTCCCATTCAGAAAGTGCATCCATTGCTTTGATTTCACCCTGTACACACTGATTCCGTCATTGGTGCCATACCAATAATCACCTTCTGAGTCTTGTAGCATTACATTTACATGATCGGATACCAATGAAGAAGGATTATTCCGTTCGTGCCTGATCCAACGGACATCAGGTACATTAGGGTCCAGATAGCTGATACCATTCGTACAGGTACTTACCCAGATACCTCCATATTCATCTACGCAGATGTCCGAAACGGTATTACCATTTAGACTTCTTTCATCGTCTTCATCCGTTATATAATGCTCCGTCAATGTTTCATTAGCAACATCGATCCTGAAGACACCTGCACCGTCTGCTCCTATCAGAATAGAGTGGTCTCCATCATGGGCAAAAACCCGAACAGGTATACCCGGAATAAAGGAATCGAGAGATTTTACCTGCTTCGTGGCCAAATCAATAACAAATGCACTGTTAGAAAAGGTTCCTACATATAATTTAGTACCGTAGAGGAATAAAGCCTCTATACGAGCCTCCACAGGAATATCCACCTTCTCTTTTGATAATTGGCAGGTCATTCCCGATCTCTCCATTTTATAGACTTCCGTATTGGTTCCTACGAAAAAGGTGTTTTCCGCTGATTTAATAATGCAATTGGTCCATTCGCCGATCAGGCCTGCCGGAGACAAAACTTTATCGGTTCTGTTCCAATAATACACTCCTGTGGATGTAGATAGCCATAATCCCCCATTCTCTTCAAACTCTATACCATTCAAGACCGGAAAGGATATGGACTGCGACAAATCCACCTGTAGTTCAAAGTAATCCTTCAATTTGTCATACCTGTATATTCTGCCATTCCGCAAGGCAATCCAGAGATTTCCCTCCTTATCTATCTCCATCACCGTGAACGACAATATATGATCCTTGGAGTCTATCGTCTCATTTAGCTTATAGTGCCTTATCTCGTTCCCGTCATAACGGTCTACTCCCATATGGGTATAAGCCCAGATAAATCCCGTTGAATCCTTGCATATCTGATAAACCTGTCGGCTACTCAACCCCTCCCTTACATTCAGATGGAGGAAAGAACCCGCAAACAAGCTGGTATATAACGAAATAAATAGTAATAAAATAAATGTGCGCTTTATCATAATAAAGATGTCTTTCATAATAC
>ENA-OZGG01000306-OZGG01000306.1-human-gut-metagenome-genome-assembly--contig:-NODE-306-length-20321-cov-4.538932_pt1 | contig 20321 bp, 10 predicted proteins | sample MGYA00244659_ERZ653664 | MGnify/ENA primary metagenome ERZ653664 (study PRJEB26926, sample SAMN06165233) | human gut metagenome | biome: ENVO:00009003; feature: ENVO:2100002; material: ENVO:00002003... | reverse complement strand
TCCTTCTACAGATATCATAGTGTCAATGAATTTATCGTTCAAGACTGCAAAGGTAACGATATTATTTTTTATTCTCACGCAATCATGCATTCAAAGCATACAACTGCATTCATTTAAATTTCAATAAATCCCCTCTTTCCCTTTCTGTCCAACCGATTTGGAAAACAGAAAGAAAAAGAGGGGATATTTTTATAGAGGGAATCGCCTGGGCGCTCCTTTAGAATAGATTGGCGTTCTTTTAGAACAGCTTAGCCGGATATTCTCCCGCATCCACCAATGCCTTAATCTTATCGACCACGCTCTGACGGTCTTCCGGATAAGTCACCCCGAACCATTTACTGTTCGTATCAAGCACTTCAACCGTAGCAGTACCGTCATTAATCAGTTTATCCACCATCAAAGGAATAAAGAATTCACTCTTCAGGTTCTCCATATTCTTCGAATCGCTGAGGAACGTCTTGAAGAATTCCTGACTGTAAGCGAAGTAATCGGGAGTAAAGCCCCAGAAATTCATACTGACCGGAGTTGTATCGGGAGTAGCAGTCCACTCACCATTATCATCAATATATCTCACTTCACCGTCCATACGCTGAATTTTGGTACGTTCAACGACAGAAGTCAGCAGATTATTTGCATCAGTGCTGCAAAGGCCGCGAGACACCGTACCGCTTTCACTCAATGTATTGCCGATGCGGAATCCTACCATCGAATATACATTCTTGGAGCCTTCGGGAAGCTCAGACAGGAACTTGCCCATTACCTGGAAAGAATCACGACCGTAGAAGTCATCGCAATTGATAACGGCAAACGGTTCCTTTATCACATCGGCACCCATCATTACGGCATGGTTGGTTCCCCAAGGTTTGGTACGGTCGGCCGGACACGTAAATCCTTCGGGAAGTGCATCCAGTTCCTGGAACACCAATTCGCACGGGATATGACCTTCGTATTTGGATATGATTTTATCGCGGAAGTCTTGTTCAAAATCTTTACGGATAACAAAAACGAGCTTACCGAATCCGGCCTTGATAGCATCGTAAATAGAATAATCCATAATAGTTTCGCCATTAGGCCCCAGTCCGTCCAATTGCTTCAGGCCACCATAGCGGCTGCCCATGCCGGCTGCCAATAAGAATAAAGTTGGTTTCATATTAGTTATTATTTAAAAAGGTTAGTGTATCATGGTTGATAACAGGCACAAAAGTAGTAAAATTTATATCAGAAAAAGGAAGATTTCAGTCCATTCTTTTCCATAATCGTACAAAACTCCGCCTCAATGGCAGATACTTCTACTTTTAGTTTGCTTATTAGCCACAATTCTTCATTATTGTCAGCCCCAAACCCACAGTTTGCCTTAGAACGGATAACCGATAGCGAAATGCAAGGCAAGACTGTCCTTGAACTTGGGAATATTATAGTATCCCGACTTACCGGTATCATACGGATCGTGCAATCCCACTCCACAATCCAGACGGAAAACCAGAAAGTCCATATCATAACGCAGACCGGCTCCCGTACCCAAAGCTATCTGTCTGGCAAAGTTCTTTAAAGTGAACTCGCCGCCTGGACGGGACTCATCCTTACGCATCAGCCACACATTACCGGCATCCAAGAACACAGCTCCATGCAAATCTCCGATAATGCGGAAGCGGTATTCAACATTAGCTTCCATACGTATATCACCCACATGATTGATGAAAGAATACTTATTTTCCTTATCCGGAGCATAACTGCCCGGACCTATGCTACGTGCAGAAAAAGCACGCACACTGTTGGCGCCGCCGATATAGAACTGTTCGGTATAAGGAGCCGCCAACGCATTTCCGTACGACCATATCACACCGCCGGCAATGCGCGAGGCAATCATCTGGTTCTTGTCTATCTTATAATGATAGCGGAATTCGCTGTTTACCTTCAGGAACTGTGCAAAAGGAACACCCAGCAGCTTTTTGTCCTTCTCCTTGAACGACTTTCCGAAAATACGATAAATGCACGAAGTAAGGTTACCTGCCGAGCTCACTGTCGTCTGCCACCAGATAGGATTGCGCACACCCGGCAAAGATGCGTTGTCGTAGGTGTACATATACTCAAAGACCGGAATAAACTGGTCGCGCAGGCTGACGTAGAGTGCAGGATTCTCCGCCTGCAACTCCTTGAAGGCTTCCGTAGGGTCGCGAAGTACGTTGAACGTGAGTTTGAACGGTGTAAAACTATGCTTGCTCGTACGCTTCGGCTGGAAATCGTATGTAGCGTTTCCGCCAAACGCCAGCAGTTTATAATACTTGGCACGGTTCAACTGGTCGATGTACAGTTTGAAAGTCGTAGTGGCCGGAAAGTCATACTCCTTGTCGCCAAAGCGAGGGAAGACCACGCGCGGAAACATAAGCGAGGTAGACAACCCCACTTCATAACTGTTCATCAGCGAAGAACGGTCTTTACCCGTCTGCCACTCATACGAACCGTCCAACTTTACATTCCACGCCTCACCGCCGCCAAACACATTGTTCTTCGTTACGGTGAACGAAGCTCCCGGTCCGGTTTGGTTATTGCTTTTCATCTTTACGTTGAAGTCCAGTTCGGCATCATAAGGCTTGTCGAGTGCCGCATGAATATTCACATCCAGCGTATCGCACACGAATGTCGTATCACGCGGGGTATACTGCATCTCAAGATAACGGAAGATGCCTACATTGTTCAAGCGCTCCTGCACGCGGGTCTGGCGATAAAGGCTGTAAAGGCGCTGCATGGAGCGTCTGCGGGAAATACCCGTACTGTCCTGCACCTGACGTTTCTGACGATACGCCTGATAGTTCAGCCATCTGTAAATCATATTGGGACGTACCCGCAGCTTGTCGTGATAATAGATGCGCAGGCCTTTGTAGTCGATACTGTCATTAGGGGTCTGTCCCTGCTTGCCATACAGATAAAAAGCTTTCTTGCCTACATAAAACGGTTTCTCGGCAACGGAAGGCATGCCGGGAGCAGGAACCATGCGCATGGCAACATGTCCGCCGGGCACTAAGGTCGTATCCGCCTGATAAGTCAGATAATCGGGACGGAAATAATAGCACCCTACATTGCGCAACAAAGTACTGATACGGGTACGTTCTCCGTCGAGGTCGGTCACGTTGAACTGTTCTCCCGGACTGATAAGCGAACGGCGCCGGCTCATATTCATAATGCGCAAGGTACGCTCACTGAAACCGTGATAATAGACCGTATCGATAAAATAAGGGTTGCGCATATCCACCGTGTATTGCAGCTTTGCTTTCAAAGAATCCTTCGGATCGATGAATGTTTTATAGCTGACCGTTCCGTTAAAGTAGCCGTAATCGCGCAATAAATTGGCGGCCGCCTTCTGCCGGATATCGGGATTGACAGTGGACATCAGTACGGGCTTTGCCGCAAAGCGGTTGAATATCCACCTGCCAAAGCCTTTCTCATATTTCACAAAGCCATTGTAAATCCATAACCCCATAGGAAAAGGTATACGAATAGTGGAACTACCCAGCAAAGAATTGTTCGGAGCAGTGGCAAGCGCCGCTTCAACCTCTTCCATGGCAGTCTCGCCTACCGGAGTGGTACTGCGGTTCTCGACAATCATCTTTTTTTGTCCCGTATACAGAATTTCACCTTCCGGCAAATGCTTGGTTGTGGAACATCCTGCCAGCAACAGTATGCCCGCCATATATACTATCAGTCGTTTCATATCATTCTACAGTTTGCTTCTTCTTTTTCCTGAAGATAAAAAGTTCGCCCAGGCGGTCCATTTTGCGACGAAGCACAAGGCCGACTCCGGTTTCCGTTATTTCCCCGTCGAGCACACTCTCGTAGTTCTTGTCATAGAACACACGGACATAGCGCGTACCGGACGTATCAAGGCGATACTCAAGCGAAATATTGTCGATAAACGATTCCGCATCATTCGTGGCATTGGCACCGGTTGTCACCTTACCGCCGATGACAATCTGCACACGGTCGTTGAAAAGACGCTGCGAATAGCGGAAGCTATAATCCGTCTGCTTGTCACCCGTTTCGGCTGACGTACGGTCTTCCATACCCATAGTGAAACTTGCGTTGATGCTTTGGAAAGCCGAGCCTGCCAATGAGTTGATCTGACTTTGGATAACACTGTTCAAAGCACTGCCCATAGACAATCCGCCGCCTTTGACACCACTGTTCATATAAACACCGGTCGCCAGCATGGCAATGGCCTGTTTGCTGCGCTCCTCGGCTCCCATAGCCTGCAACTCATTCTCAATGGTGGCATCATCCGGCGCCGTTATATCGAAAATAAGTTCGGGAGCGTCAAGACGATTCTTTATAGCTATGGACACATCGAAATTCACCACACGCGAACCACCGTCATCACCATCGGCTACCGAAGCGCGCATACGCTCCGTCGCTTTCAGGTTCAGCGTCGGGTTCATCGGGTCGCCTCGCCAGTCCACATAACTGCCGTTGTTAATCTGGAATTCCTTCAACGGAATGATAGGAAGCGAATACTTCATAATTCCGCCCGAAAGCGTATAACGTCCGGTAAGGCTTATATCGCCTTGCGGAGTATACTGCATGTTCAAATCTCCGCCGCCTTCCAATTCAATGAATTTACTGCGGTCGGGACTTAAATCGGCGCGCAGGCGCACGGCATTGTCGATATGTACGGACATAATCATATCCATACCGCCCAAAGACATGGCGGGAGCCTCATCAGTGCCCACCGAAGCCGTATCGGCAAAAGAAGTAAAGGTTACCAAACCCTCAAGGCGGTCTTCCACCGTCAACGGTGAGTCCGTCAGTACATAGGTAACATCCGTATTGCCCAGCAGGTTCATGTTACCGCGCATGGTCAGGGCATCCAAAGGCCCTCGTACCGTAGCGTTCAAATCGACAAATATCTTGCCGTAGATAAGACTTTCGCGGGTGCGCGGTGCATCCAGCAGCGTATAGTTCTCCGCCAGCAACTTCAAGTCCGCCGTAGGACGTTCCAAATTGCGGAAGTCCACCTTGCCGTTAATGGTAAACGGATTCTTGCTGGTAGTATAAATGGCAAACTTATCAAATATCAGTTGGTTATCCTTAATCTGCACGGGACGGTCGTCAAACCAGTAGCGGGCCCCTGCCTGACGGGCATATACCGATACGCTGTCCAGCGTGATATCTCCGTGCATCCTGGGTTTCTCCAACGGCCCGTAGATGTACATCCCGCCATCGAGGTCGCCGGTAAAGGACATCATTTGGTCGGGCACAAAAGCATTGGCAATCTTCATCGGGAAGTGTTCAAAAGAGGTAGTCACTTCCAGCGTGTCCTTTCCGTTCTTCTGTGTCAGTATGCCGTCGGCAGTCATCACTTCCCGGTTGTCATAACTGAAATATGTATTCAGATAATGCGTAGCGCCCTTATCGCCCGGCAGCCATGTGGCTCCCATACCGATGTCTCCCACATGCTGCCGCTCATAGGTCAGTTCATCGATATTGGCTTCGGCTGAAACCTGCAAGGAAGTAGGGGTCTGTATATACTGCGCCTCGGCAGAGAACAAGCCGGTGAGACGGGGCATATAAGGAAGCACCTCGCTCAGTTCGCCCAGTTGGAAACGGCTCAACTCCACGTTCATATTCTGCAATGAAATGCTGTCGTTCTTGTCCGACTGCATACGGAAGCCCAAACCGTTGTCACTATCCATATCGATATTGGCATAGACGCGCATGTTGTTATGCAGATATATCCAATTGCTGTTGTCTACGAAATGGAACTTACGGTATGCGATAACCGGCTCGGCAGGCGTCAGATTAAGCAATACTCCGTTGCCTTTGCCATGTCCCTCCGTCAGCGGGCGGGCATTGACGCCGAACAGCACTCCCGTCTGTCCCTTTCCGTCCACATAATTCACGGTCAGTTCGGCATCTTCACTGCGAATCTCACCGGTCAGCGTACTGCGGAATACGAACTGCGGATTCTTCGGTCCGTTAATCACCCCGCTTTGCAGCATCATCCGGGAAGTATCCTGCTTCACGGCAAAGAAAACCGTATCGAGCTGCAACGAGTCCACACGCAATCCGTGAACGGCGGTCCGTCCGTTGATGCCCCGTGCCGGCGTACTTCCGAAACGAAGGGTGAAGTCATTGAACCTTATGTTTTTTGTTTTCAGGAAATAGCTGACCGGATTGGCCTGCCCCGCCGTCAACTTCATGCCCGCCGAGGGCAATACCTGCCGCAAGGCGGCATGGTCGAGGCGTCTTTCCTCTATCTGTTTCGTCAGAATGGCTACGAACTTGTCCGACTGCCCCAGCAACTCCTCCAACGTGCTGCGGGCACGGAACTGCAAATCCATATCGCCGGCATCCATCCGCAACTTAATGGAATCGCGACGCGCTTCCGCTCCCAGATTGAACGCAACGGGATGTTCCAAAGGTTCGGATGCGATTCCCAGATTATACAAGTCCAGTTCCTCTACTTTCATGTTCAGTCTGCCGTCCATATATTTACGGTCGAGACGAAGGTCGGCTTCGGACTGCATCTTCAACAGTTCATTATCGCTCGTCAACCGTACAGAAGCTACCGCAGATTTCAACTCCGCATTCAGGTTCACACCCGACAGATTCCAGCGGGCATATTGCAGTTTGTCCAGTTTGGTTTCCACAAGAGCCGTCGTCTGACGGGAAGTCATATCCACTCCCCTGCCTTTGGCGGCAACATGCGCAGTAAGTGCATAAACAGAATCTTTGGGCAGGAAATGATGAAGCTGCAAGGCATCTATGGCGAGGTCTGCATGATAGACCTCGGTAGACAGGTTGTAAGCGGCATCCAGATTCAGACTGCCTTTGCCCTCCTGCACTTTGAGCAGGGCATTGCATTGAGGCCCGTCGAGCCCGAGACGCGCTACGAGGTTCATACTGTCGGGCACAACGATAGAGCCGTCGGGAGTGACCCCGGTAAGCCCGGTGAGGAAATTAAGGTCTTGCGTCTGCATCTCAAAGTCAAGCCCTCCGCTACGCTTCAGACTATCCGTAAGGTTCCACAACTCACCGCCGCCGCTCAATGAGAAAGCGCCGGGAAGTTCGGCCGTGAAACGGGAAATCTGCATCTGTTTCAGATTGCCTTCCGTACCGGCATGGATTACCAACGGGCGGAAAGGATAAGCCTCTTTAAAGGTTTCGGGCAGTCCGCCGGCAAAGAGCAATACATCCTGCTTGCCGATATTGGCGTTAAAGCGGGCGGACAACTGTCCGGTAGTGGGTATATCGACAAGTTTCCAATAGGTCTGCGCCGTCAGGTTCATCTCGCTGTGCGGGGTCTTGAGCTGCAAATAGGGAACACGGATAACGGCTGAGTCGGCAAAGAGGCGTCCGGTCAGGGAAGTCACCGTCAGCCCGGAACGGTCGTACATGGAGAACTCGCGGATAACGGCATTCATGTCGCGGCCGCAGGTCATCACCGAATCTATGCCGATACGGATATCGCGCAATGCGATGTGCGAAGCGTCAAATCCCTCGGCAGGAACGGCTGTGCCCGTATCGTAATTCACAGAAGTCCCCGTAAGGGCAAACTTACGCCAGCCATAGAACTGCCGCTTGAGGTCGGCTTCGGCATCCTCTATGCTTGCATCCCCGATAGTGGCTGCCAGCGACATGGAGTCGAGCGGCATCTGCAAATCCACCGACACATTCTTCAGTTTCAGGTTATGCAATGCTACGCGCCAGTTCAAGGCGGTTTCGGTGGTATCCTCCGGAGTTTCGGTAGTGTCGGCAAGCATCACCTGCACGTGGGTATCGCTCAGTTCCACCCGGTTCAGTACGGCATCCTCTTTATTCAGGTCTATGCCGTGACTGGCAAGGAAGAACCGTCCGAGCGTACCTTTTATGCGCATGCCTTCCAGCAGGCCGGAAGAGTTTACGGCCACCCGTTGCAAAGTGATGTCATCCACCTCTACCCTTCCTTTCAATAAGGGCCATGCCTGTACGCGGACATTCAGGCTTCCGAGGTTCAGCAAGGTATCGGGGTGTTGGATATCAGCAGTATCGCTTCCCGGCTGCACTACCTGAACACCTCGCACAAGCAGGTTCAACGGAAAACGAAGGTCTATCCGCTCTACGGAGATATTCATGCCCGTAGCATCCGATGCTATTGCCGTGGCCTGCTTCCGTATAAAATTCTGTACGGGCGGCACGTAAAGCAATATCATCAATATTACAAATAGGATAATAGGAGTAAGAAGCACCCAAAGTGCCCCTCTTAACCATTTTCTTCTCATTGGAACGTCAAGCTGTCATCGATTAATTCGTACAAAGTAAACAATTAATTTTGAGATAAAGTTCCTAATAAAAGAAAAATACTATGTTGCGCCGGTGTTTACGACCACTTATACCGCAATTGCTTACTCTAATCCGCCCGTGTCTGCAAGCGGATAATGTCCTCGATAAGAGCAAGCGAACGCAGTGCCCGCTGCCTCTGCCCGGCTGTAAAAGGAGTACCGCGCAAGCCTTCCAGTATTTTAAGCTCCGCCACCAGTTCCGTAGCGCCAATCAGCGTAAAGAGAGGAATCATCTTGTGCGAAACGGCCGCCACCTCGTCCATATCCGCCGCATCCGCCGCCTTTTGCAAACGTTCGGCATTGAGGCGGGTTTCGGTAACGAAACTCTCCATAATGGACTTTGCCGCCTCCGGGTCGTCACCGGAGAAAGCGGTGAGTGCCGAGAAGTCATAAGGAGCATCCGGCGATGAAGCCTCAACCGTCTCCGCTGCTGCTACTTCGCTCTGCACGGCAGATGTTTGTCCGATACCTTCCGCATTCAGTTCCCGGAACAGTTCCGCCACCGTAAACGGTTTGTGCAGGCAGCCGGCAAAGCCATATTCCTTGAACTCTTCCGGCTTCATATCGCTACGGGCGGTAACGGCTATCACGGGAATGGCCTGCGCTTGGGGCAGGTTCGACGCACGCAACAGTTTCAACAGGTCGAAACCGTTGATGGCAGGCATCTGTACATCGGTGAGCAACACATCAAAGGTGTCGGAACGCAGGGCATCCAACAATTCGTCTAATTGCATGCACGATACCGAAGCGATGCCGCTATGCTGGAGCATGGCTGCGGTAAGCGTAAGCTGAATGCGGTCGTCGTCAATCAGCAACACACGGAGCGAAGGTTGTGAAGAAGCGGGCATGCTCTCTGAAAGAGCGGAAGAAATTCCGGTTTCCGTCTCCTGATATTTCTCGCCGGTATCCTCCGATACCTGTACGGGGAACAAGGGAACACGCAGCGTAAATGTACTTCCCTTGCCCGGCACACTGTCCACGTCAATCGTTCCTTCCAGCAACTGCACAAGCATGCGCACAATAGACAAACCGAGTCCGAAACCCTCTTTGCCCTGCGCACCGGGAAGGCGGGTAAACTCCTGGAAAATCCGCTCCCTGTCCGCCGGTTCCATACCTTTGCCCGTATCGGCAATGGCCACCACCAGCCGGCGTTCCTCGTAACGCGCCGTCATCGTTATGCTCCCCTCGTCCGTAAACTTCACTGCATTGGACAGCAGGTTGTTGATAATCTGGCGGAGACGGAGCGGGTCGCAGATGTAAGTACTCTCCAGTTCGGGAGCAATATCGCAATGCAACTCCAGGCCTTTGGCAGAAGTCAGCGGTTCAAAACTGACATGAATCTCTTCCAGCAAGCGGGCGGGATGGAAGGTGACCCGGTTTATCTCCGCCTTATGAAGGTCGAGCCTGTGGAAATCGAGCAAATCGACCACCAGCTTCAGCAGATGTTCCGATGAGGTTTTCATATTATCCAGGTAGAAGCGTTGCCGTTCGTCCACCGTCAGACGGGAGAGCAGGTCGGCATAGCCCATGATGGAGCCGAGCGGCGCCTTAAAGTCGTGGGTGATGGCAAGCATCATCTTCTCGCGCGTGGCCAGCAGGTCCTCGGCACGGCGGCGGGCTTCTTCCAGTTCGCGGCGATAGCGGTTGCTGCGCGTAATGTCGCGCCCTATGATTATCAGGAAAAAGACGGAAAGCAGCACCGCACCGACGGCAATGCCGCTGATAGTCTTAATGGAGTGATGACGTACGGACTGCTGGTACTCCGCCTCTTTGCGGGCACGCTGCAGGGTTTCCTGTTCGTAGCCTTTCAGCAGACTGTCGATACGGGCGGTCAGCATCCGGTCCATGCGTTGCAAGGTACGCCTGCGGCGCTGTACAATTGCAATGTGCTCCTTCTGCTGTTGTGCCACGGCACGCAGCTTTTCCTGCAGGGAATCCACCGGATTATACACGTTAATCACCGTATCCGTGGCATATTCGAGGGAAGTCTTTACCTGAATGGCGGTATCTTTCTTAGGCGGCACGAACACCTCTCCCAAACGGCGGAAGAATCCTTTCTTCCTGGGCTTGGTAACCACCGTGTCGCGATGCGTAATGATGCGCTGCTGTACGCGCTGGTTTGTCACAAACGAATCCTGCCGGGTAGCGATAATATTTTCTATCTCCCGGGTAGAGACCATGCTGTCGTTCGTCTCGCTCAACACGCGCAGCATGTAAATGGTGTTCGCATCCTTCTTCCGAAGAAGCGTGATGAGACTGTCCGTCCACTGCACGTCCCGGTTATCGGAAAGCATAAGATGCTCCATCTCCCGGTGCACAAAGAACAGGGAAAAGAACAACACTCCCAGCAGCAGAGTGTATCCGACAGCTATCTTTACTTTCGATACGCTATTCATAAACAGGTAATAAAAGAGTTATGGAGCGACAGGGTGACAAAGCATCGCCCCGTGCATCATCTCGTCCTCGTTTTATAGCGGAAGCGCAGCCACAGCATCACCCCGGCACTGGTCAGACCGAACGGGAAAGCCATCCACACGCCGACCAGTCCCCAGCCCAGCACAAAACCGCAAAAATATCCTACGGGCAAAGATATAATAAAATAAGAAATAAATGCAATAACCATCATCGGCTTTACATCCGATATGCCCCGCAGCGCATTGGCAAAGTTGATTTGCAGTCCGTCGCCAAACTGATAAATCAAGAAAGGGAAGAACAAAGAGGCTACCAGCGCCGAAGCCTCTGCGCTATCCGTAAACCAGCCGCCCACCTGTCCGCGCATCACAAAAACGATGCTCATAAGCACTACTTCCATAGCCATTATCAAGTGGAAACCCGCAAATGTGGAGCGGCGTACATTCTCCATATCGTCTTGCCCCTTGAAATTGCTGACACGCACCGCCACCGCTGCGCCCATACCGTAGTACATCATAAACGTGAATTGCGAAATGGTCAGCATTATCTGATGGGATGCCAAAGCGATAGTGCCCAGCCAGCCCACCATGATGGCGCTAAGGCTGAAAGAGGCCGTCTCCATTCCCATCTGCAAACCGACAGGCCAGCCCAGTGCATTGAGCTTCTTGAACACCGGAAACGACCATCCCATGCGGGAGAACCCGATCCGGTAGCGGATAAAGCGGCGACCGCGCAGCACAATCAACGCAAACACCACCACCATCATAATACGCGAGAACAACGTACTGATGCCTGCTCCCAGCAACCCCAGCTCCGGGAAGCCCAGTTTGCCGTTGATAAGGATATAGTTGCCTATGATATTCAGCGTATTTCCGCCCAGCAATATCCACATGGCGGTCTTCGTATCTGTGATTCCGTCCGTAAACTGCTTGAAGCCGTTGAACAGCATCACGAAAACCAGCGAAGCAAGCAATACCAGGTAATAAGGTTTTATCAAAGGCATCAGTTCCTCGGGCTGCCCCAGGCGCTCCACGTTGAAGTAGACCACCGTCATGATAAACGTAAGGAGCAATGCCACCAGGACATTCGCCACCAAACTGCAACGCAACGCCTGCCCCGCTTCCGCAAAACGGCGGTTGCCGTAAAGACTGCCCACGATAGGCGTCAGCCCGTAACTGAAACCGGTACTGAAAATGATGCAAAGCGTAAATACATTGTTTACGAAAGAAGCTGCACCCAACTCCTCGGTACTGTGATGCCCGATCATCAGAGTATCGGCAAAACCGAGAATAATTACTCCCACCTGTCCGATAACAATGGGAAGTCCCAAAAATATCAACGCTTTATAATGCTGCTTATAGCCGGCTATCCAATTCATCATCTTATTGTCTAAAATTTGTTTCAAAGGGAGAAACCATTGTTCCCCTGACGGGAAACCAAAGTTTCCTTAGTAAGAAACCAAAGTTTCCCTAATGGGAAACGGGAGTTCCCCCGACGGGAAACGGGAGTTTCCTCAATGGGAAACCGAAGCTTCCTCAACAGGAAACTGAAGCTTCCTCAACGGGAAACCGAAGCTTCCTCAACAAGGAAACCGAAGTTTCCTTAACAGGGAACTTTCGTTTCGTCAAACGGCGCCCTTCCCTTCCTGCAAAGAGACGAAAAACGCTCCCTTTGACTGTCATTTATCACTCTTATAATATAATACTACGGCATTGCTTTCGCAGAAAGTACGCTGCGCCACAGTATGCAACTGCTCCGTCGTAACGGAGCGATAACGCTCTACTTCAAGGTCAATATCTTCCGCCTTTCCCGTCAGCTCGAACCAGGCAAGGTTTGTGGCTACGTTCAGATAGTTGATATTGCCGAATATCTGGGTAGATTCAAACTTGTTCTTAACCTTCTCCAGTTCCTGCCCGTCTACCGGAGACCGCTGCAACTCTTCCAGTTCTTTACGGACAGCAGCTTCCGCCTGCTCCAACGACACACCTGCCGCAGGTTTACCGCTGATTTGCAGCAGACCCGCATCACGCGTACCGCTGATGTACGCGTCGATACCGGAAAAGATATTCTGTTCCTGTACCAAGCGGCGGTTCAAACGGCTGGAACGTCCGTTGCTGAGAATATCGGACAGAATATCGAATGCGTAATAATCCGCACCCTCGCGACTGCACATGTGATAACCCATGAACAAGGCGTCCAGCGGCACGTTTCTTTCTACCGTCAGCCGGCGTTCCTGCGTTTGCTCCGGCTCCTGCGGCAATTGCCTCACCGGAACGTCCCGCCGGGGTATGGGAGCAAACCACTTCTCGGTAAGCTTAACGGTTTCATCCCATGAAATGTTTCCCGTCACTGCCAACACGGCATTGTTCGGAGCATAGAAACGATAGAAGAAACTCTTCACCTCGTCCAGCGTGGCTTGCTCTATGTGCGAGAGTTCCTTGCCGATAGTAGGCCAGCGGTACGGATGCACCCGGAACGCCAACGGCCGGAACAGATGCCCCACATCGCCATACGGCTGGTTAAGGCAGCGTTGCTTGAACTCTTCCATCACTACACCGCGTTGCACTTCGAGGCTTTGCTCGCTGAAAGCCAGCTCCAGCATACGGTCGGACTCCAGCCAAAAGGCTGTCTCTACGTTCGGCTTCGGAACGGTGAGGTAGTAATTGGTAATGTCATTATTGGTCCAGGCATTGTTTTCTCCCCCCGCCAACTGCAAAGGCGTATCGTAATCGGGAATATGCGCCGAACCGCCGAACATCAGATGCTCGAACAAATGGGCAAAGCCGGTATGCTCGGGATGCTCGTCGCGCGCACCGACATCGTAAACGATGTTCAGTGCCACCATCTGCGTGCTGGTATCCTCGTAGTGTACCAGCCGCAGGCCGTTGGGGAAACAATGCTTATTTATCTTCATACTTGTGTGACAGAGCGAGACTCTCTTCCCAAAGGTTTGACGCAATTCTGTTTATCAGTCAATCACAGTCACCTTCTCAATCTTCACATCCTCTTCCGGACGGTCGCTGCGGTCTGTCTTTACCTGTTGTATCTTATCTACCACATCCATGCCTTCAACGACTTCGCCGAACACGGTATATTCGCCGTCCAGATGCGGTGTGCCGCCTACAGTGGTATATGCCTTTACCTGTTCCGGCGTGAAGCGGAACTCCGGTTCGCCGGCCACCTGAGCCTCAGCCTGCGCGATAAGCGTGTCCTGCAGATTCATCAGCCCTTCCTGGTCACCGTCCTTACGCATCTTGTAGATTTCCTTCATGTGCTTCTGCGCCAAAGCATTGAAAGCATTGTTCAGGCGTGCCTGGTTCATCTGATGTTCCATGCCGAGAAGCGTAGAATCGTTATACACCTTTCCGGTCACGATATAGAACTGACAACCGGACGATTCCTTCTTCGGGTTTACGTTATCTCCCTGACGGGCGGCAGACAGCGCACCTTTCTTATGGAAGTATTTCGGGTAGACAAACTCCGCAGGAACAGTGTATCCCACATCGCCCGCTCCCAGCATCTTGCCTTTCGGGGCATTCTTCGATTCGGGGTCGCCCGCCTGTATCATGAAGTCCTTGATGACACGGTGAAACAGCGTACCTTCATAAGTACCTTCCTCGGCCAGCTTGATAAAGTTATCGCGATGCTTCGGCGTTTCGTTATACAGTTTCACGATGATGTCACCCGCACTTGTCTCAATCTTCAACTTCGTTTCTTTTTCCATATTTCCGTCTTTCTTTTGTCCCGGTTTGCAGGCTGTCAGACCGCATACCAGTATGGTTAATAATACAATGAGATTTCTTTTCATCTGTCTTTTTGTTTAATTTAAGCCTGCAAATATACTAAAATCGGACAAAACGATTTACCTTTGTGCCATAAAAGAGATAAAAAGCAGAAGGGATGAAATCCATATTAATCGTAGAAGATGATATCACTTACGGCATGATATTGAAAACATGGCTTGGCAAAAAAGGATTCCAAGTCAGTTCGGCAAGCAGTATAGCCCGTGCCCAGAAGCATATCGAAGCCGAGACGGTGGACCTGATACTGTCCGACTTGCGCCTGCCCGACCGCGACGGCATAGATTTGCTGAAGTGGCTGGGAGAACATTCCCTGCACATCCCTCTTATCATCATGACGGGCTATGCCGACATACAGTCTGCCGTGCAAGCCATGAAACTGGGCGCATGCGACTACATTGCAAAACCCGTAAACCCCGACGAGTTATTGAAGAAAATGGATGAAGCCCTGAAGTCCTCATCCGTTGCTTCGGAACAGACCATGCGTTCGACCCAAACAGACCATGCGTTCGACCCAAACAGACCGTCTGTTTCGTCCAAACAGACCATGCGTTCCGAAAGCAATGAGAATCCCTGCCGGAAAGGTGCAGAGAACTCTTCATCCGACTACCTGGAAGGCGAAAGCGATGCCGCCAGGCAACTTTATAATTATGTGAACCTGGTTTCTCCCACCAACATGTCCGTCCTCATCAACGGGGCCAGCGGAACAGGCAAGGAGTACGTGGCGCAACGCATCCATAAGTTGAGCCGCCGCGCCAAGCAACCGTTCATAGCCATTGACTGCGGAGCTATCCCCAAAGAGCTGGCGGCTTCCGAATTCTTCGGCCATGTAAAAGGTTCCTTTACCGGTGCGCTGACCGACAAGACGGGCGCGTTCGTTGCTGCCAACGGCGGCACTATCTTTTTGGATGAAATAGGCAATCTCAGCTACGAGGTGCAGATACAATTGCTCCGCGCCCTGCAGGAACGTAAAATACGCCCTGTCGGCTCCAACAAGGAGATACAGGTAGATGTGCGCTTAGTGTCCGCCACCAATGAGAATCTGGAACAGGCCATCGAGAAAGGGACTTTCCGCGAGGACCTCTACCACCGCATCAATGAGTTTACCCTGCGTATGCCGCAACTGAAAGACCGCCGCGAGGATATCCTGCTCTTTGCAAACTTCTTCCTGGACCAGGCAAACCGCGAACTGGACAAGCACCTCATCGGCTTTGACGAAAAGGCATCCAAAGCTTTATTGGAATATCAATGGCCGGGCAACCTGCGCCAGATGAAGAACATCGTCCGGCGTGCCACCCTTTTGGCGCAAGACAAGCTCATCACCCTGAACGAGCTTAGCGAACTGAAGAGTCCGGTAGCCCCATCCGCAGCAGGTATGCCTCTCCGTAACGAAGAGACCGAGAAGCAGCAGATAATCGAAGCCTTGAAGCAGACGGGATATAACAAAAGCCGCGCCGCCCAACTGCTGGGGATAGACAGAAAGACACTTTACAACAAACTTAAATTATATGGAATAGAGTTATAACTGTGGAAAAACTCCACACTCTATTCCACACTTTCCACACCGCTTCCACACATCTTCACACCCCTGCGCACCTTCACGGTAAAAATAGCGTGCTAATCTGCAACGACTTACCGTTTCCACCCTCACTCTGGCACGTCATTTGATATATATACTGTGTGAAGTTTAACTCCACAACATCAAAGTAGAATCTACCTAAACCAAAACCGAATAAATATATTAACCTAATTAAAAACAAGTAAAAAACAAAAAACTAGTATTAGTAGCAGCCCTGTTTATGTTTGTTTGTGACGGATCGTTCTTGGCCTGAGCACAGATGCAAACGGCCAAGAGCATCCATTTCACAACTTCATGTGCCGAATAATAGTAAGCACACTGACAACAAAAAAGCCGTTTCCTCCTTGTCTATTCCGGGAAACGACTTTTTGTCGTAATAAAGTAGTGAGGAGCTTTTTCCTCTTATCTTGGTATCCTACCAATGTCTTTCCGGGTAAAGGTCGTTCCACCATGCCGGACTATCCTGCAGCCAACGTGCAAACCATGCCATGATAGAGTTGTGCCACAACTCGCGCTTGGGATAATCACTGATGAAATGATTCTCGCCGTCCACCGTTATGAACTCAACCGGCTTACCCAATATCTTCAAGGCATTGTACAACTGAATACTCTCGCCGATAGGCACATTCGTATCCACCGTACCATGCAACAGCAACAACGGGGTCTTGATTTTATCCGCATTGAACAATGCTCCGTGTTTGGTAAACAAATCGGGATTATTCCACGGATAGCTTCCGGCAGCGGCAACGGAGTTGTAGGAATAGCCCCAATAGCCCTCGCCCCAGTAACTGGTCACGTTACTGATGCCCGCATGCGAAACGGCAGCGGCAAACAAATCCGTCTTGGTCTGCAAGTACATCGTCATAAAACCGCCATAGGATGCTCCGATACAGCCGATACGCTTGTCGTTGACAAACGGATGCGCGGCGCAGAACTTCTTCGTGCCCTCGATGATTTCATCGGCAGTGCGTTCTCCCCACGCATTGACATGACGGGCGGAAAACTCCTGACCGTAACCGATAGCCCCGCTGGGCTGGATAACATAAACCACATAATCGCGTGATGCAAACAATTGCGCACAATAAGGCGAAGTGATGCCGCGTGTGGTAGGTGTAGTCCCGCCGTAGTAATAAACGATAAGCGGATATTTCCTGTTCGGGTCGAAAGCCGGCGGCAGGCATATCATACCCTTAATCTCCGTACCGTCTTCCGCCGTGAAGTTCCACTCCTTCATTGTGCCCATATCTATCTTGTCCAAAACAGACTTCATCGGATTGGCAAGCAAAACGGATGTTTTCTTCTTCACATCATACGTATAGGCAACTCCCACACTGGCATTGCCACCACCGACATAGGCGGCAACCGCAGGATTGTACTCCGCCAGGTCGAAGGAAGAAATCACATCTTCCTGAAGCGGCAGCATTTCAAAACTCTCCGTCTTCGGCACATAGCGATAGATATGTCTGCAATCTTCGTCCGTTGTATTGAAGTAGATACAGCCGTCTACACGGTTCCACTGCAGGAAGTCGACGGCAGGATTGAAATCGCGCGTGATGGGATTAACCTTTTTCGTGGCCTTGTCCACAATGAATGCCTGAGTATCGAAATCATTGGCGATGGGATGCTCGCCGCAGTTTTTCCCTATTCCGTCAAAAGCCATCGGACTGCCGATTACCAAAAGCTGTCCGCCGTTGGGAGAGTAAGCCGCCCTGTTTACATAAGGGTCCCACGCCACCAGCGTATCTGCCTGCAACGTAGCCAAATCCAGCTCGAAGATGGAAGTAAGCGAGAAAGGACATTGAGTGATATTCGATTTAGAGGTGGAACACAAGAGTTTCTTGCCGTCAGAGGATATATCATTCAGATAAACGGCATGGCTGCCGTAAGTGAGACGTTCGGAAAGTCCGGTGACAGGGTCGTACCTAACGAGATAGTTGCGGGAACGCGCATCGGGAATCCGGTCGTCGGGATGCAGCAGCCGCTTCAAAGGACCGCCTACCGCTTCTCCCTTATCATCCGGAGAGTAGATAAGATAGTCTTCTGCAGGCGACCATGCAAAATATCCCTCGGGAACATCTTTCAGCAACACTTCCTCGCGCATGGTAGCAGGGTCGAACACAACCAAATCATTCCGTTGCCTGCCTGTTACGGTATAATAAAGCTTATTGCTGCGGGGCATCCAACGCATTTTCTCATCGGCAGCGGGCAGTATCACCCTGCCTGTCTTCAGTTCGGTCAGTTCACAACGTGTCCTTGAGCGCTTCAACGAGTAGTTATCCGCATAGCAGGCAAGCAGATATTTGCCGTTCGGAGAGAGACTGACCGAGCGCACGCGACTTCCGAAAGCCGTATTGTGCAATGCGAAACGTCTTTTCAAATCGGGTGCGAGCCGATAACCTACATCGGCAAACTCCTTATCTTTCTCAAACTCGCACTTCAATACGGGAACAGCCTTATCGGCAGCCGTCGACAACAATTTAACGACTATCTCATAATCCGTTTCCGGCTCCAGACGCAGACTGAGTACCGAAGGAGCAACCTGCGACAAGCTATCTTCCGCAGTTGTTTTAGACTGTTTGGAAACGCCATTCACAAACACCTCGAAACGCACGGGAGAGTAAATATTCAACTTTCCTTTCATAAAGCGTTCCGCACGCAGATGGGTGGCAAACAGATAGAACAGATTATCCTTATCGGCTTTCTCCACCCGTACATATCCTGCGGTATCCGCCGTGATACGTTCATAAGGACGCCCGTCGAAGTCAAGACTGATATCGGTTTTCAACAAAGCGTCGGCCGTGAACTTCTCCCCAGTAAAATTGATACTGTCACCCTGGAGCGGAGTACGCACCGCAACGGCAGGACGTACATTGTATTCGGTCACTTTATCATGTGCCCGAACTGCAAGCGCAACAAGCAGGGACAGTCCCGAAAGAATCAGAATCTTTTTCATTGAATTTGTTATTAACAGATTATCAAACCATTTCAAAGCCATTCCATAGATTACCGGCAGGGACAGGGGCTTCCACCTCTATCAGCTTCTTGGATACCGGATGTACAAAGCGCACAAAGCGCGCATGCAGACAAATGCTTCCGTCGGGATTGGAACGGGGAGAACCGTACTTCAAATCTCCCTTAATGGGACATCCCATTTTTGCCAACTGACAGCGTATCTGATGATGCCGCCCCGTTTTCAGGTCTATTTCCAGCAGATAATAGTTCTGCGACCGGGCTATGAGCCGATAATGCAAAATCGCTTTCTTGCTGTTCGGCACTTCCTTATCGTAGGCATAGCTCTTGTTTTGCTTCTCATTACGTACCAAATAGTTCACCAACTCACCCTCTGACTCCCGAGGGCGGTTCTTCACCACTGCCCAATAGGTTTTCTTCACCTCACTGTTCCTGAACATCTCGTTCAGACGGGCAAGTGCCTTACTCGTTTTGGCAAAAACAACAAGACCGCTTACGGGGCGGTCCAACCGGTGTGTCACACCGAGGAAAACATTTCCGGGTTTCTGATACTTCTCCTTCAAGTACTGTTTCACAGTCTCCGAAAGCGGCGTATCCCCCGTCTTGTCTGCCTGGACAATCTCGGAAGCGGTCTTATTGACTACAATGATATGGTTGTCTTCGTATACAACAGTCATTCTGTTCGATTACATATTCATACCACCATCTACCTGAATCACCTGACCTGATACGTAAGAAGACATATCTGATGCCAGGAAGGTAGCGATGTTTGCCACATCTTCAGGAGTTCCACCACGACGCAAAGGTATCTTCTTTGCCCATTCAGCTCTTACTTCTTCAGAGAGGGCAGCTGTCATGTCTGTCAGAATGAAGCCCGGAGCAATGGCGTTGGCACGGATACCACGAGAACCGAGTTCTTGTGCGATAGATTTAGCCAATGCGATCATACCGGCTTTAGAAGCAGCATAGTTAGCCTGCCCTGCATTACCGTGAACACCTACTACAGATGCCATATTAATAATGCTACCAGCTTTCTGACGCATCATAACCGGCGTACAAGCGTGGATAAAATTAAATGCCGACTTCAAGTTCACATTGATAACCATGTCCCATTGCTGTTCACTCATACGCATCATCAAACCGTCACGCGTAATACCGGCATTGTTTACCAAAATATCAATACGTCCGAAGTCTTTGTGTATTTCTTCTACAACCTTTGCAGTATCTTCGAAGTTAGCTGCATTAGAA
>ENA-OZGG01000278-OZGG01000278.1-human-gut-metagenome-genome-assembly--contig:-NODE-278-length-21641-cov-7.440517_pt1 | contig 21641 bp, 19 predicted proteins | sample MGYA00244659_ERZ653664 | MGnify/ENA primary metagenome ERZ653664 (study PRJEB26926, sample SAMN06165233) | human gut metagenome | biome: ENVO:00009003; feature: ENVO:2100002; material: ENVO:00002003... | reverse complement strand
TATCATAGCCAAGGGAGGAGCCACTGTCATAGATCGGAGCCATACCGAGCCATTCTAGCGTTTCCGCGTTTCGCAGTGCCCCAAAGTTATTGAAGTGGCGATCCTCGTTTGCAATAATATAGTCCAGCACCAGCATCCGGTCTAAAAACGGCGTAATGTTCCCGATGCCGAGCAGCTCGCAGCACTCCAATAGATGCCGGTATCGGGAGGTGCTGTTCTTCTGCTCTTTCGCCTGCAGCAGCCTCCACGCCGGGATCAACTCCGTATTCTCCGTAACAAAATCCTCACAGACCGAGTAGGGTGCATCCTTACTCCAGATGACTGTATACGATACATGAGGAATGCCGAGCCGCTCCATGATGCCGGAGGCGATTGCCTCGTTGAACGGCTGCTGACGGAACGGGTTGCTGCCGCCCTTGATCAGGCACCGCTTCCCATCGATGATCTTCCACCGCTTTTTCAGATTGCCGTCCAATGTACTGTCGGGGGAGCTGAAATTGAACGTGTCCTTCTTTTTTCGTTCTCCGAACAGCACATCTCCAATGTCCTCCGAGAAATCATTTTGGAAAAAGTTAATGTCCTCCCACCGAAGCTCCGCGCCTTCCGGACAGATCCAGTACTGATCCGATAGGCTCAGCCCGTAGCAGCGGACGAGCAGTATTTTGGTGTCTGTCACCCCCAACGATTCCAGTGCTTCCGGCACACCGCTACGGCTTGCCGGAATAGAGCGATCCCGCCACCAGTCGTTAAACGCCGCACGGTCGGCGATTTCGTTTCGCACAGGAATGCCGATAGGCAGATGCTCCGGTGCGTAGACACTGCCAATTTTTTGTATAAAGCCGGTCACATCGTCCAGCTCGAGCTCTGCCACGGGGGTTCGTTTATGCATAAAGGTGCATTTCATACCTGTCACCTCATTTCGTCTGCTTTTCTGTGATTTCAATATGCGCAGCTGCGCCAGCAGTTCCTTGCGCTTTTCGATTTTATCTGCCAGCGGCGCGATCTCACTGTCGTGCAGATAGCGGCTCTGCTTGACGCCGTTTTCCGACCACTGGTGATAGTAATAGACCTTTCCGCCGATGGTTTTTTTGGAAAGATACCCCTTCGGCAGTCCGGCGATCTGCTCGGTCAGTTCCGTGATGCGCCTTAGCTGCTCCCTATTATCCATGTCTGTCACCTCATCTTTCAAGGATATTATACCCCGACTTAACCCCCTGTTGTCAACGCTGTGCTTCATAAAAGCGCGGCGGCGATCCGCGACGTGATAAACTCCACGCAGGGTATAGAGCAGTGCTGCTGTCAAATAAAAAAGGCTCATAGAGAGCCTGATTTATTTGATGAGACGGAAGTTTAATAAAACAATTTGTTATATTCCGTCTGTGTATCGGCAATGTGATAAATATATACACTTTGACCTATCACACGATAGATAGCAACATGCTTTTTGCATATAATCATGCGATACCCCTGTTCATTTAACCAGTTATCCGGTGTAAGTGATCCGGAGTCCGGAAAGGACTCCAGACGCTCAATGGCATCCAGGATGCTGTCTGATCCCTTGATAGCGGTATTTACGTCAAACTGAATCGCATAATAGTCTTCGATAGATTTCAGATCTTCCCAGGCAGAGGGGAGAATTTCTACATTATACATTGCTCATGCGCTCCCTGAGTTTTTTTCTGGCTTCGGCCACACTGAGAGTAGGAGTCCCTTCAATACGTTCCTGCTCAGCCTTAAGAACATTTGCACGTAATTGCAGAAGCTGTTCTCTTTTTTCAAAGGCATCAATACTCATGAGTACGAGGTCTCCTTCTCCGTTTTTTGTGATATAAATAGGCTCTTTTGTTTCCTTTGCTAAAGTCGAGATAGAACCATAGTCGTTTCGTAATGTTGCGGATGCTTTAATTATCATAGGATAACTCCTTTCATATCATTTCTTTGATATAATTATACATGTATTATTCCATATAGTAAAGAATAAATACAAAGCTGATAATGAAAGCTATACTAATTGAAATACGATCTGCTGCTTCAGATAGAGATTTGCAATCGCAGAAAGGATCGGATATCTTGCTTCACTGGTTCTGGCATTGATTAGCACTGCATCATCGTCAGTACTTTCATCGTTATAGAGTGCCTCCCTCAGTGCCGCAGATTTTTTCAGATGAAAAGCTGAATGCGGAAGTCTCCAAGATCCGCAAGGACTTGAAGCGGTGCAGACCGAATTGAAGATAGCAGGTGCTTTTTTTTCCGTGGAAAATGGAAATTCACCCGATTGAAATCCGAAATTCCAATTTGCAAGGTTACTTTCTGATTCAGCAAATCACGTGGCACTTTTTTGTGAGGAGAGGCAAAAATGGTTGTTTTCAACTCGCAAAATAACTATAATAAAGATATGGTCACATCCTTTCAGGGATGACTATATCCTAAGAACAAAGGAGGATGACACATGAACACGGAACTGAAGAACGCAGTGTAAGCTGCAGACAAAAAAGCTCAGTACGATGAAAGTGCCAAGCGCCTTTTAGGGCAAAAGAGTATTCTTGCGCATATTCTGGTAAAGTGTGTGGAAGAATTTAAGGGAATGGATCCCAAGGATATCGTACCGCTGATTGAAGGGACACCGTATATCGGCTGTGTGCCGGTAGAACCGGGACTTACCAATGTAGGGAAAAGCGCAGATGGAAGCAGGGTGATCGGACTCAATACGGAGAATGAAGAGATTGCAGAAGGACTGGTGCGGTTCGATATTGTATTTTATGTACGTATGCGGGACGGCCTGACCCAGATGATCATAAATGTGGAAGCGCAAAAGGGAATCCCGACAGAATACCAGATCTTAAACCGAGCAATCTTTTATGTGAGCCGCCTGATCTCTTCCCAGAAAGAGAGAGATTTTGAGAACTCTGCATATGACGACATCAAGAGAGTTTACTCGATCTGGGTGTGCTTAAATATGGAGGAGAACAGTCTTGCACACATTCATCTGACGAAAGAGAGGAATATGATATTCCGTTGGAAGCGGAAATGAGAGAGGATGTGAAGGTTATGTGTAACTTAAGTCTTGGAATCGAAGAAGAAGCCTTGAAGAGAGGCATGGAAAAAGGCATGGAAAAAGGCATGGAGCAGGGAAGAGAAGAAGGGGTTGCATTAACCATTCGTATGATGCAGAAAAAAGGATTCTCAGTTGAACAAATTGCAGATATTCTTGAGAAGAGACCGGAGGAGATAGCAGCCGTTCTTCAGGGGAAGGAATTGATAGAATCTTAAACCGTTTTAGCTTTGGAGGTTTATCAAAATACTAAATATTAGAATGCATTGATTAGATTTACACAGTTACAGGCAGATACATTATCTATAAAAGGTAAGTATCTGCCTGTTCTTTTGTATTATTTAGCACTGCTATGGGACATCTGTGATGCACCACAACTATTTTAGCAATGCTTCGAGATCTTCTGCAGGTGTCGTGATAGGAGCAATCCCAAAATTCTCTGTGAGGAAATTCAGGATATTGGGAGATACAAAGGCCGGAAGGGATGGACCAAGCCGGATGTTCTTGATGCCCAGATGCAGTAATGTAAGTAAGATACATACTGCCTTTTGCTCATACCAGGATAACACATAGGACAAGGGCAGCTCATTCACATCACATCCAAATGCTCCGGACAAAGCAACTGCTACCTGGATGGCGCCGTAGGCATCGTTACACTGTCCCATGTCCATAAGTCTTGGTAAGCCGCCGATTTCTCCCAAATGGAGATCGTTGAAACGGTACTTTCCACAGGCAAGAGTCAGTACAATGCTGTCCTTTGGTGTCTGTTTTACAAAATCGGTGTAATAATTTCTTCCCGGTTTTGCACCGTCACAGCCTGCCACTAGGAAGAAGTGTTTGATCGCACCACTCTTTACAGCTTCCACAACAGTTCCTGCATTTTCAAGGATAAATCCATGACCAAAGCCTGTCATAACATCCTTGCCACCATTGATTCCTGTAAATTCCGTATCCTTTGAAAATCCACCAAGTTCCAGTGCTTTTTCGATCACCGGTGTAAAATCTTTATTTTCATCAATATGCACAGCACCGGGAAAAGCAACCACTTCTGTAGTAAATACACGGTCTGCATAGCTTGCTTTCGGAGGCATCAGGCAGTTGGTTGTAAAAAGGATCGGTGCAGGGAGAGCATCAAACTCATGCTGCTGATTCTGCCATGCAGTGCCAAAATTCCCCTTCAGATGGCTGAATTTCTTAAGCTGTGGATATGCATGTGCCGGTAACATTTCACCATGAGTATAGATATTGATTCCCTTACCTTCTGTCTGCTCAAGAAGAAGCTGCAGGTCTTTTAAGTCATGTCCGCTCACAACAATGAACGGACCTTTCTCCACGGAAAGTGAAACAGTAACCGGTGCCGGAGTACCGTATGTCTCCGTATTTGCTTTATCAAGAAGTGCCATGCATTTCAAATTAATCTCGCCAACCTTAAGTACAACGGGAAGAAGCGTCTCAAGACTGTCTCCATATCCGATCATAAATAAGGCTTCACAGAAGAATTTGTTTACTTCTTCATCGGAATAGCCCAGCACCTTTGCGTGGTATGCATATGCGGCCATTCCTCTGATTCCGAACAGGATCAGAGATTTCAGGGAACGGATATCCTCATTATCGTTCCAAAGATCATTCATATCATATTCATCATTTTTGCCACAAGGAGTCTGACAACGGCTGCAGCTTTGTACAAGTTTTTCTTTTTCCTCTCTGACCTTCTTCATCATGTTGTTGATGGCATCATTGTCAAAACTGACATTCGTAATGGTTGTAAATAAACCTTCCAGCATCACCTGATAGGTTGTCTGTGTTGGAACCGCTGTTCCTTCCGTTGCTCTTGCGAGTCCGATCAGAGCTCCTGTAAGCTCATCCTGAAGCTGTGCAGTATCTGCTTTCTTTCCACAAACACCTGCATTTCCTGTACATCCACGACATCCTGCAGTCTGTTCACACTGATAACAAAACATTTTATTTTCCATTTTTTAGGCTCCTTTTCTAATCTTCTTTGATTGTACCGTCAATTCCAATGGTCACTACCTGCCACTGAATAAACTTGCCACTTGCCTGGAGAGCTTTCTTTGCTGCCATCTCAATACCTCCGCAGCAAGGTACTTCCATTCTCACGATGGTCACAGACTGGATCTCATTATTTGCAATGATCTGTGTCAGTTTTTCACTGTAATCCACAGCATCTAGTTTCGGACATCCAATCAGCGTCACTTTTCCCCGAATAAATTCTTGGTGAAAGTTAGCGTAGGCATAGGCTGTACAATCCGCTGCAATCAGCAGCTTTGCACTGTCGAAATAAGGTGCATTCACGGGTGCCAGTTTTATCTGAACCGGCCAGTTTCCTAGTTGTGATATCTGTGCAGGCATGGTTACATTTCCCAGGGTGTCTTTTTTAGGATGCATCGTGAGTATTCTGGAACCAGGACATCCTCCCTCATGCATATGCTTCATCTTTTCCAGCAGTTTCTTTTTTTCCTGCGCTTCCTTCACCGCCGCTTCATCATATTCCGGGGCTTCTCTCTCTTCAAAAGTAATTGCTCCGGTCGGGCAGGCCGGAAGGCAGTCTCCCAGCCCGTCACAAAAATGCTCTCTTACAAGCTTTGCTTTTCCATCTATGATATCAATTGCACCTTCATGGCAGGCAGTGGCGCAGATACCACAGCCGTTGCATTTTTCTTCGTCTATACGGATAATTTTTCTAACCATGATATTTCTCCTCTCATGTATTTTTTTGCTTTTCTGATGAAATTATACTATAATCAATACAACATGTATGTTTGATTTCAAACAAGGAGAATTTTTATGGAAGAATATTTAGCGGTCTTGAGAAGCTGTCCGTTCTTCATGGGATTGAGTGACACGGAAATAATGTCTATCCTTCATTGTGTGAATGCAGTTAAGGCATCCAAGGCTTCCGGCTCCTATATTTTTAGAGCAGGAGATTCGACCGAAGTGATGGGACTTGTACTAACTGGTTCCACACTGATCATTCAAGAGGATCTTTGGGGACATCGCAACATCCTTTCTAAATGCAATGTGGGAGATTTTTTCGGAGAACCGTATGCTGCAAACCCGGGTGCAGTATTAAATATCAGTGTTGTCGCAGAAAAAGATTGCGACATTCTCTTTTTGAATGTCAAACGTCTTCTGAAATCCTGCCCGACAGCCTGCGATCACCATCAAAAGCTGATCCGGAACCTGGTCGGTGTACTGGCTAATAAGATACTGGTCTTTAACGACAAGATCACGCATGTCAGCAAACGATCGACGAGAGATAAGCTGTTATCCTATCTCTCGTCTGAATCCGTCAAAAAAGCATCGCTTTCTTTTGATATTCCATTTGACAGACAGCAGCTGGCAGATTTCCTTTGCGTAGAAAGAGCAGCCATGTCCGTAGAATTATCAAAGCTACAAAAGGAAGGATTACTGAAAACGAACCGCAATCATTTTGAATTAATCGTAAAGTAAATTGAGACAACAAAGGTTATATCTGTTGAAGAATAATCTGCTGCTTCAGATAGAGATTGTTTAACGGATGTAACGGCAATATTAGAATCCACAAAATCTGCAAAAAGCAAAACCAGGAAGGAAAAATATGCTATTCCTCCCGCAGATCCAAATCTCATGTTAAAGCCGATCGGTCAGATTCTATTTTGTGATTATATGTTATATTGGCTTAAATCCATGAGACATTCTGTGGATGAAGATACCTTCGGTGGTTATCAATGTGGTATTGAAAGTTCTATCTATCCCTATTTTGCTGACAAAGGGTATACCCTAGCTGATCTTGAGCAAAACCCACAGTTAATAAAGGATTATTACGATTATGAAATGGATACCAGAAAGGTGAAAGCTAATACGGTCATTCACAGACACGCAAATATACGGAAAGCATTACAGGAATTATATGTAGATGGTATTATAAACAATAATCCTGCTGATCGTGTAAAAAAGCCCATTAAAGAGGATTTCGTTGTTAACATTTACAATTCTGAGGAATTGGATCAGATGTTCAAGGTTTTTAAAGGGGATCCTCTTGAACTAATTGTTATTCTAGCTGGTTATTATGGGTTGTGTAGAAGTGAAATCATCGGTTTGAAATGGGAAAATATTGATTTCGTCCGTAAGACAATCAGCATAAAGCATGTCGTTACTGAAACAAGTATAGATGGCAAGCTTAAGCTCGTTAAAAAGAACAAACCGAAAACCAAGGCAAGCACCAGATCTCTACCACTGGTTCCACAGTTGGAAGAACTTCTTGTTAAAGCACTTCACGAACAACAAAATAATGCAAAGCTGTTTGGTGATTCCTATAACAAGGACTATACAGAATATATCAACGTTGATCCTTCGGGAAATTTAATTAAGTCTAATTTTGTTACACAGCACTTCAAACTAATCTGTGACAAGAACGAGCTCAAACACATTAGATTTCACAATTTGAGACACAGCTGTGCTACCTTGTTATATGATGCAGGCATAGATCTAAAAGCAATTCAGGAATGGTTAGGTCATAGCAATATTTCTACAACCATGAATATCTATGCACATTTGAACTATAAGAGCAAGGTGGTTTCCGCTAAAGCTATTGTGGGGATATTACCAAACAGCAAAGAAAAAGAACCCCTCTCGTCAGCAAACTAACGTGGGATTCTCTCTCATGCCATACTGCTGGTGGCCGGACTTGAACCGGCACGGAGTTGCCCCCGAGGGATTTTAAGTCCCTTGCGTCTGCCTATTCCGCCACACCAGCATAATCAATATAAAATTGATTCGTGGGACCTATAGGGCTCGAACCTATGACCCTCTGCTTGTAAGGCAGATGCTCTCCCAGCTGAGCTAAGATCCCATATTATAATTCACTGAGGAAAATCCTCTGTAAGCGACCCGGATGGGGTTCGAACCCACGACCTCCGCCGTGACAGGGCGGCGCTCTAACCAGCTGAGCCACCAGGCCATATCGCATTTAAAACCTGTTATATAAAATAAAATGGACCTTCGGGGACTCGAACCCAGGACCGACCGGTTATGAGCCGGTTGCTCTAACCAACTGAGCTAAAGGTCCAAAAAGCCGATGATCGGACTCGAACCGATAACCTGCTGATTACAAATCAGCTGCTCTGCCAATTGAGCCACATCGGCTTAGCTGTTAAGCTAAGTGGATGGAGAAGGATTCGAACCTTCGAAAGCGTTGCTAACAGATTTACAGTCTGCCCCCTTTGGCCACTCGGGAATCCATCCTTAAACCGAAACTTATTATATATGAAATATTTAAGGCTTCTAAGTTTGAGCAATATAAGATCCAGTCATATCTGTGCTACGGATATGCTTTTCTGGACGCTTTTATGCGGGTCTTTCACAGGCACGGCTGGCTGACATTTATCAATAACAGATTTTATTTCGGACTGTTTATTCTTGTAATGCTGCTGCTGTATCTGAGGTCATATAATAAATTAAAGTTTACCGAGCTGTTTTTTATGACCGGAGTAACTATGCTTATAACTTATTCCATGAATACGCTTCTATATATGTCTTCATTCGGAAAGACGGGCGTATTTATGCTGGTGCTTACTCTTGCCGGAGCATGGCTTGCGGATTCAGGTGCGTATTTTGCGGGAACATATTTCGGAAAAACTCCGCTTTGCCCCAATATAAGTCCTAAAAAGACTGTAGAGGGAGTTATTGGCGGTGTTCTGAGCAGCGGTATCCTACTTATTATCATAAGCCTGTTTTACGATTTTGTGCTTAAGGGCGAATCGGTCAATTACATAATGGTATTCCTTGCTGGAATAGGCTGTGCGCTTTTCGGGCTTGTGGGCGATCTTACAGCGTCGCTTATCAAGCGTCAGTGCGGAATTAAGGATTTCGGAAATATAATGCCTGGACACGGAGGAGTTCTGGATCGCTTTGACAGCGTTTTGCTTGCGGCGCCTTTTATGTATTATATGTTTACACAGGGACTTATAATTTAATAATATAAAACTCGGATATAATAATAGGGGCGGGCAGATCAAAACGTAACGTTTTATCGGACTACCCCTATTGAGCGTTTAAAAAGCTTCATTCATCTGTTTCGGAATAGGTAATATTGAGAGGAGAGCAGTCCGCAGGGACGGCAGGATTTATGAAAACAATTACTGTATTAGGTTCGACCGGATCTATCGGAACACAGGCATTAGAGGTCGCAGGCAAGCATAATATTAAAGTAAAAGCTCTGGCTGCCTGTTCAAATTCAGAGCTGCTGGCTAGGCAGGCTGTAAGCTTCGGAGCGGAGTATGTATGTATTTACCGTCAGGATAAGGTCAATACTTTAAAGCAAAAGCTTGGCGGAACGAATATTAAGGTACTGAGCGGAATGGACGGATTAAAGTATATCGCGGCTCTTGACGGGGTCGATATAATGCTTAATTCTGTAGTGGGAATGGTAGGACTTGAGCCTACTCTTACCGCAATTGAGCATAAGACCGATATAGCTCTTGCGAACAAGGAAACGCTTGTCGCAGGGGGGGAGCTTGTCATCAGTTCCGCCGAGAAAAACGGAGTGAAAATATATCCTGTTGACAGTGAGCATTCGGCTATATTTCAGTGTATGCAGGGCAATAAGAAGGAGCAGGTCAGAAAAATCATACTTACCGCTTCAGGCGGCCCGTTTTTCGGGCGTAAAAAAGAGGAGCTTGAAAATGTGACGGCGGCTGACGCGCTTAAGCACCCTAACTGGTCTATGGGCAGTAAAATTACGATAGATTCGGCTACCCTGATGAATAAGGGTCTTGAATTTATCGAGGCTATGCACCTGTTTCATTTAAAGCCTGAGCAGATAGAAATAGTAGTTCACCGTGAAAGCGTAGTTCATTCTGCGGTGGAGTATAACGACTGCTCGGTTATTGCACAGCTAGGCGTTCCCGATATGAAAATTCCGATTCAGTATGCTCTGCTTTATCCTGAACGTACGGAATGTCCGGTAAGATCTCTTTCTCTTACCGATTACGGAACGCTTACCTTTTCAAAACCGGATTACGATACCTTCGATTGCCTGAGAGCCTGTATAAAAGCAATCACTGTCGGAGGTACCATGCCTGCAGTAGTTAACGGTGCAAACGAGGCGGCTGTTGAGAGCTTCCTCGAAGGAAAGATCGGTTTTCTCGATATAGGAAGACTGGTACTCGGCGCACTTGAAAATGTTAAGCGAGAAGAAATAAAGGATCTGAACAGTATATTGTCGGCAGACAGAACAGCGAGAAGCTATGTGTATGAAAAAATAAGAGAAATGAAGAAATAAAATCTATAATGAAAGGCGACATTTGATGAAAATTCTTTTTGCATTGATAATTTTTGAGGTAATTATTCTGATCCATGAGTTCGGACACTTTATCGTTGCTAAAAAATGCGGGGTAAAGGTAAATGAGTTTGCAATAGGAATGGGTCCTGCGCTTCTTAAAAAGCAAAAGGGCGAAACTCTTTATGCATTAAGGCTTTTTCCGATAGGCGGATACTGTTCTATGGAGGGTGAAGACGAGGAAAGCAGCGACAGCCGTGCTTTCTGCAGAAAATCTGTTCCTAAGAGAATGGCTATAGTTATCGCAGGGATCGTTATGAATCTTATTCTCGGATTTGTACTGCTGATAATTTATACATCGTTGTCAGCGCCCATTACTTCGACTACAGTATCTAAATTTGAAAGCGAGAATGCCAGATCTCATGTGACCGGTCTTGAAGAGGGAGATAAAATAATAAAGATCAACGGAATAAGAATTTTCACCGATATGGATATAAGCTATCAGTTTCAGAACGATAAAGACGGCGTATTTGATATGACTGTATTAAGAAACGGGGAAAAAACCGAATTAAAGGGAGTTACTCTAGATACAGAAAATAATCTGCTTCACATTGACTTTTTAGTTGAGCCTATTGAAGCGACTCCGCTGACTGTAATTTCTCAGTCGTTCAAGCAGGGAGTAACGTATTCGAGGCTGATATATATTTCACTTGCTGACCTTGTTACCGGAAAATATTCCATCAGGGATCTGTCAGGTCCTGTCGGTATAGTCAACGTAATAGGAGATGTTATAGACAGCGAAACAGATAAAGAAACAGGAATAGACTGGCGTGCGCTTTCGGAGCAAATGCTTTCTCTGGGCGCTTTTATTACAATAAATATCGGATTGTTTAATCTGCTTCCTTTGCCTGCACTGGACGGCGGACGGCTTATTTTCCTTATAATAGAGGCTATAAGAAAGAAGCCTGTTTCTGCCGAAAGGGAAGGAATGGTGCATTTTATCGGGCTGGCGGCGCTTATGCTGCTTATGGTAATAGTTACAGTCAGCGATATTGTAAAGATTTTCTGACAGTGAGGTTGTATTAATGAACAGACAGGTAAAATCGGTTAAGGTCGGAGATCTGACGCTTGACGGCAAAAAAATTTATATTCAGTCTATGCTGAATGTTCCGGCTTGCGATATTGAGCGTTCCGTTGAACAGGCAGTATTGCTGGAAAAGGCCGGCTGTGAGATAATCAGGGCGGCGGTTCCGGATAAGGACGCTGTCAGGCTTATTTCTGCAATAAAGAATAAAGTGAATATCCCTCTGGTCGCTGATATTCATTTTGATTACAGACTTGCAGTCGCGGCGGCAGAGGCCGGAGCTGATAAAATACGGATAAACCCCGGAAATATAGGCTCTATGGATAAGGTCAAAGGGGTAGTAAAGGCTTGCCGCAGCAGAAATATCCCTATAAGGATAGGAGTAAACGCAGGCTCGCTTGAAAAGGATCTGCTTGCAGAATACGGTTCTCCCGTACCTGAGGCACTTGTCAGAAGCGCTATGCGTCATGTAAAAATTCTTGAGGACTGTGATTTTGAGGATATTGTTATTTCAATAAAATCGTCTAACGTGCTGAATATGATAAGCGCATACCGTATGCTCGCTCAGGAATGCGACTATCCGCTTCATCTCGGAGTAACTGAAGCCGGTACTGAAAGAATGGGCATTATAAAATCAGCTGTAGGAATAGGCTCTCTGCTTGCTGACGGGATAGGGGAGACTATACGGGTCTCTCTCACTGACGATCCGGTAAAGGAGATCTATGCGGCAAAGGATATTCTCAAGGCGTTAGGAAAAGGCGGCGGCGTTAAAATAGTTTCATGTCCGACCTGCGGAAGAACAAAAATAGATCTGATATCTCTTGCAAAAAAAGTTGAGGACGCTACAAGAGATCTGGATAAAAACATAACTGTTGCCGTAATGGGCTGTGCAGTAAACGGAATCGGAGAAGCCGGAGAAGCGGATATAGGTATTGCCGGCGGCGATGGCTGCGCAGTTTTATTCAGAAACGGGGAAAAGCTGTATAAGGTAGAGGAAAGTGAAGCGTTGGCGGCGCTTCTTTCGGAGATTGAAAAGCTGTAAGGAAGTTGAAATGAATAGTTATACATTGAAAGGTTTGTTTGAAAAATACAGCGGAATAATTCCGGCGTCAATGGAAGACGGAAGGGTTCTGAAGCTTACTTTTTACGAACAGCAGAATAAAATATCTGCTGCGGTTAAGTTTGATTCGCTTCAGGCCTTTGATTTGCTGTCCGAATGTGAAGTAAAGCTTGCCGAGGCAGTCGGAATAGAGAAAATAGAGATATTATGCAAATATACCCCTGATATGCTGACTGCCGATTACTTCGGCGAGCTTGTCAAATTCATGAAAAACAGATTCCCGGTCGTAAACGGCTTTTTTGACGGAGCAGAAGCTGAGTATACAGACGGAACTTTTACTGTAAGACTTATGCACGGCGGCGAGTCGGTTTTGAAAAAGGCCGGAATTGAATCTCAGTTCGGTTCTTTGGTATATGAAATGTTTTCCGTAAACGCCGGGATTAAATTTACCGGAGTTACAGAAACAGATGAGGAAGCTTTCCGCAGGGAACAGGAAGAATTTCTTCAGAATATGCCCATAAGCGCTCCCACTTACGGGTCATCTCAGGGATTTGCCGATCAGAATCCGGTACGTTCAGGAAATGCTGACAAGAAATCTGATTTCCGCACTTGCAGTGTAGATTTTACAAGGCTTAATCTAATAGCTGACGGAGCAGTCGTACTGAAAGGCTCGCCTATAAGCTCTGATTCTAAGGTAACGGATATGAAGAATATACCCTTAGAGGGAATGGATGAGCCTGTAACGGTTTGGGGCGAGGTTTTTCACGTTGATACAAGAGAGACCCGAAACGGAATGCTTATAGCAATTATTTATTTTACTGATTTTACATCTTCATTTTCTATAAAAATGCTTGGAGGGATCAGAAGGGGACGCTCATCAAAAATGCTTTCCAGGGACGAGCTTGAAGCAATGCTTGAAAAGCTGAAAAAGGGGGTCTGTATAATCTGCTCCGGAAAAGTGGAGGTAGACGATTTCGATCATAAAACCAATCTGACTCCGGATAGTATCATGCTTGTAAAGCGTGAAAAGGAAACTGATAATGCAGCTGAAAAACGTGTAGAGCTTCACTGTCATACAAATATGTCCAGCATGGACGCGCTTACCTCTGCCGACAGGCTGGTAAACCGTGCCTTTGAATGGGGACATCAGGCTATCGCCGTTACGGATCACGGAGTTGTTCAGGGCTATCCTGACGCTATGAACGCAGTTGCAAAGATAAGGAAGAACGGCGGAAGCTTTAAAGCTATTTATGGAATAGAAGCCTATGAAGTAAATAATGACGTTAATATTTATAAGGGCTGGGATAAGCGGAAGCTCACTGATGAAATAATAGTATTCGATCTGGAAACTACTGGAACGTCTGCGTCCGGAGATAGGATCATTGAGATCGGTGCAGTAAAGCTTAAAAACCTTGAGATAACCGACAGGTTTGATATTCTTGTAAATCCCGAAAGAGAGCTTACTGAATTTATTTCCAATCTCACTCATATTACCGACGATATGCTCAAGGACGCAGCAGATGAAAAAACTGCTATAGAAGCTTTTCTGAAATTCTGCGGTGAAAAGCCTGTTTTCGTTGCACATAACGCTGATTTTGACACAGGTTTTATAAGAGAAGCGACCCGCAGATTAGGGATAAAGTATGAGTTTTCTTCAATAGATACCGTACCGATGAGCAGGATAATGCTGCCGCAGCTTGAAAAGCATAAGCTTAATTACGTTGCCGAGCATTTCGGCCTCGGCGACTTCAATCACCACCGCGGCTGCGATGACGCAGAGGTGCTTGCGGAGATATTTATAAGATTGTGCAGTCAGCTGACAGAGCAGTATCCGGGAATGTTCATCACAGTAGATATGCTCAACAGTCTTTTGGCTGATACTAATGACATTAAGGACAAACCTACATATCACCAGATAATACTTGTCCGTAATAATATCGGTCTGAAAAATCTTTATAAGCTTATTTCTATGTCTAATTTAGACTATTATAAAAAACGCCCCAGAATACCAAAATCCGAATTGGTCAAATATCGTGAGGGTCTTATTGTCGGAAGCGCCTGCGAAGCTGGTGAGCTTATCCAGGCGTATCTTGAAGGAAAGCCGATAGAACAGATAAAGCAGACGGCAGCCTTTTACGATTACCTTGAAATTCAGCCGCAGGGCAATAATATGTTTATGCTTACGTCTGAACGTCCGCCTTATACTGATATAACTACCGAGGAACAGGTCAAAGATATAAATCGGTTTGTTGTAAAGCTTGGAGATGAGCTGGGTATTCCTGTTTGTGCTACCGGCGATGTTCATTTTATGAATAAGGGCGACTATCAGTTCAGAGCGATCCTGCAGGCGTCAAAAGGTTATACGGACGCAGACAGACAGCCTCCGCTTTACCTGAAAACAACTCAGCAAATGCTGGACGAGCTTTCTTATCTGGGAAAGGACAAGGCATTTGAAACCGTCGTAACAAATACAAATTACTTTGCTGATATGGTCGATAAGGATCTCAAGGCTTTTCCTTACGGAACATATACGCCTTTTATCGACGGAGCGGTAAGGGAGCTTCAGGTTATATGCTGGAAAAAAGCCTGCTCTATTTACGGTGACTGCGATCCTGATGAGGTAGCTATTCCCGACGGCGATGAGGGGATAAACGAGCCGTTTAAGGAGCATATTCCCGAAATAGTTTATAAGCGGCTCGACAGAGAGCTATCTTCGATAATCAAGCACGGGTTCGCTGTACTGTATATGATCTCGCAGAAGCTTGTTGCGAATTCGGTGGAGCACGGCTATCAGGTCGGTTCAAGAGGATCGGTAGGTTCGTCATTCGTTGCTTCAATGTCTGGAATTTCCGAGGTTAATCCTCTTATGCCTCATTATGTTTGCAGAAAATGCAAGCACAGCGAATTTATTACCGACGGTTCGGTAGGTTCAGGCTTCGACCTTCCCCCGAAAAACTGTCCGAACTGCGGAGAAAATATGCACCGTGACGGACATGATATTCCGTTTGAAACGTTTCTTGGCTTTGACGGAGATAAGGCTCCTGATATTGACCTGAACTTTTCAGGAGATTATCAGTCCTTTGCACATAAATATACGGAAGAGCTTTTCGGTGCGGATCATGTATTCAAGGCAGGAACTATAGGCGGAGTAGCTGAAAAGACCGCTTTCGGCTATGTAAAAAAATATTTGGAGGAGCGCGGAAAGGTCGTTCACCCTGCGGAGGAGCAGAGGCTTATTAACGGCTGTCTTGACGTTAAAAGAACTACCGGTCAGCATCCGGGGGGAATGGTGGTTATACCAAGCGATTATGAGGTTTACGATTTTACGCCAGTTCAGCATCCGGCTGAAAAGGCAGATTCTGATATTGTAACCACACACTTTGACTTTCACTCTCTTCATGACACTATCCTGAAGCTTGACGAGCTGGGACACGATGTGCCGACGCTTTATAAATATCTTGAGGATATGACAGGACTGGATATACTTGAAATACCTATGTCTGACGAAAAGGTTTATTCGCTATTCACTTCTCCAGAAGCGCTGGGCGTATCAAGCGAAGATATTATGTGGGAAACCGGAACTCTTGGGATACCCGAAATGGGTACCGGATTCGTATGTCAGATGCTCCTTGAGGCTAAGCCTAAAAATTTCAGCGATCTTTTGCAGATCTCCGGACTATCCCATGGTACTGACGTATGGCTCGGAAACGCTCAGGAGCTTATACACAACGGAACCTGTACAATTTCCGAGGTTATAGGTACTCGTGACAGTATTATGACTTATCTTATATATCACGGACTTGAACCTAAGCTTTCCTTTAAAATTATGGAGATAACCCGTAAGGGAAACGCTCCGAAGCTGCTTACAGAGGAAATGAAACAGGATATGAGAGATCATAATGTTCCGGAATGGTATATTGAAAGCTGTCTTAAAATCAAATATATGTTTCCTAAGGCTCACGCTGCGGCGTATGTAACCTCGGCTATAAAGCTTTGCTGGTTTAAAATATACAGGCCTCTTGAATTTTATGCCGCATTGTTTACAGTACGGGGAGAGGATTTTGAAGCGGAAACTGCAATAAAGGGCAGACATTATGTTCAAATGAGGATAGAGGAGCTTAAAAATAAATCAAAGCAGGACAGAACAGCCAAAGACGATGGCGTTTTGGATACATTAATGCTTATACATGAAATGCTTTGCAGGGGATATGATTTTTTACCTGTAGATATTTTTAAATCTCATGCTACGATATATCGGATAGAGGACGGAAAGCTAAGACTGCCGTTCTGTTCGCTGTCGGGAGTCGGCGCAAATGCGGCAATAAGCTTATATGAAAAGGCTCAGCATAAGGACTTTATTTCAATAGAAGAATTTCAGCAGCAGAGCGGAATTGGTAAATCAGTTGTAGAAACGCTTGAAAAAAGCGGAGCTTTCGGTGATTTGCCTAAATCAAACCAGATATCGCTGTTTTCATTGTAGAATATAGATGAATTTTTATTCTGTATACTGTAATAATTGACAAGGGGATAAAACTGTGATATTATATTACTATGGTGTCATGATACTATAATATCACTTTAATGTATTAAATCACGCTGTTTTTATTATGAGAGGAATGTAGATAATGAAAAGATACGACCTTATAACACCGGAAGGAACAAGCGATCTGCTATTTAACGGCTGCCTGGCAAGACGAGCTGTTGAAAATAAGCTGTCGGAGCTTTTTAAAGGGTTTGGCTACAGCGAGGTAGTAACACCCGGGATAGAGTTTTACGATCTGTTCAGCGGCAGTTCAAGAAACTTTCGGCAGGAAAATATGTATAAGCTGACTGATTCAAAGGGCAGACTTATAGTCTTGCGTCCGGATTCTACTATTCCTATAGCAAGGCTTGCTTCCACAAGGCTTAAATATGCTCAGCTTCCGCTCAGGCTTTTTTATAATCAGTGTATTTATGAAAATAATTCATTGCTTAAAGGACGTTCAGATGAAACCGTTCAGTCAGGCATAGAGCTTATAGGCGGAGTCAATACAAAGCGGGCTGATTACGAGGCGCTTAGCATGGCGGCAGAGTCGCTTGCTGAATTTGATAAAGAAAAGTTCCGGCTTGAAATAGGTCATATCGGCTATTTCAAGGAGCTTGTCGCACATCTTGACGTTGATGAAAGAGTTAGAGAAGAGATACGTCTGCTTATTTCAGCTAAGAATTATCCTGCACTTAATGATCTGCTGGACGAAGTAGGAGATAATCATATAACCAATGCGCTCAAACATCTGCCGAGGCTTTTCGGAGGGGTAGAGGTTTTTGATAAAGCAGCTGAGCTGTTTACTGACGAAAGAATAGATAAGATATTAGGTTACTTGAAAGAGGTTTATCACAGATTGTCCAGTCTGGGCTACGACGGTAAGCTGTCCGTCGATCTCGGTATAGTAAGTCATGCGGATTATTATACCGGCATCGTATTTAAGGGCTACATTTCAGGTGTAGGTCAGTCGGTTCTCAAGGGAGGACGCTACGACGGACTGCTTGCGGAATTCGGAGATCCCTGTCCTGCCGTAGGCTTCGGCGTTAACTGTGATGCGGTTGCCAATTATCTGAGAAAGAATAATCTTGCACCGGAATTAAAAAAGCCCGACTGTATTGTTTTCGGAGAAAAGGGATATGTAGTAGAATCTATAGCTTATGCTCAGAAGCTTGCAGCTATAGGTATGACAGTAGAAAACAGCCTATTCGATACTATAGATGAAACAAAGGAATATGCTGCCGCAAAGGGAATACATAAGATAGCGGTTATCGGCGAAGATATACAGGAAATTTTACTGTAATAAGTAAGGGCGGAGGTAGACATATAATGAATAAACCACTTAGAATAGCTCTTACAAAGGGCAGACTTGAAAAGGATACGGTAGGACTTCTTGAAAAAATAGGTTATGACTGTACTGCGGTAAGGGACAAGGGAAGAAAGCTGATTTTACCTGTTCCCGACGGAAATCTTGAAGTTGTTCTTGCCAAGGCAAACGATGTTATTACATATGTAGAACACGGCGTATGCGACATAGGCGTTGTCGGCAAGGATACGATCATGGAAATGCAGGGAAAGTTTTTTGAGCTTTGCGATCTCGGCTTCGGCAGATGCAGATTTGCACTTGCCGCAAAAAAGGGGTCTAAATTCTACGGCGGATATAGCGTAAAGACAGTTGCTACAAAGTATCCTAATATTACTAGAAATTATTTTGAAAGCAAGGGTATGGACGTTGAGATAGTAAAGATTGAAGGCTCGGTTGAGCTTGCGCCGCTGCTTGAGCTTGCTGACGGAATAGTCGATATTGTAGAAACCGGCACAACTCTCAAGGAAAACGGGCTTGAAGTTATAGAGGATATCGTTCCCGTATCGGCAAGACTTATTGTAAATATGGTAAGCATGAAGCTAAGGCAGAAAGAGATTGAGAACTTTGTCGAGCTTGTTGAGAAAGCTTTATAACGGGGGAAAGAGTAATGCAGTATGCAATTATGGCAGCCGTTGTCGGTGCCTTTGTAGGAATTGTGTTGTATCTTGCAATAAAAGACATAAAAAAAGACTCAGAAAGAGTAGCCTCTATGACTGAAGAACAGAAGCAGATGCTTATTGAAACGCCTGATATTCCGGCTGAGGGACTGTCAAATGCCGTAGTAACGCAGGGGCTGATTTATGAGGTCAAGAGAAAAGGTTCATCGAAGGTGTCGCTGGTTGTAATGTTTTATAACAGGTATTATCCGAATTTCAGAGATGAAATCAAGCACGCTGACGTAAGTGCTAAGGTAGAGGAATTTGACGCACATGGTCTTCAAGAGGGCGATTATATTAAGCTTTTGCTTAATCAGGGTAAGCCTGCTAAGCTTATTTATTAATTAAACGGGAGGTCAGTAAAATGGTAGTTATAAAGAAAATTTTCGCTAACGGCGTTGACGAGGCTGAGTTTTTCAAACAGATCGAACAGCGCAGCGGAGAAACTGATAAAAAGGTAACAGCGATTGTTTCGGAGATAATTGAAAATGTACGCAGTAACGGCGATAGCGCTGTTAAGGCTTATACAGAAAAATTTGACGGCAAGCTGCCGAAGTATTATGAGGTTCCGAGAGATGTTATCAACGACGCAATGACTGAAGCAGACCCTGAATTTGTTGACGCTCTGCTCAATGCAGTTGAAAACATTTCCGATTTTCACAACAGACAGAAATCCCAGTCCTTCATCAATCCAAAGGAAAACGGCGTAATTCTCGGTCAGAGGGTCAGAGGTCTTGAAAGAGTAGGTCTTTATGTTCCGGGCGGCACGGCTGCTTATCCGTCATCGGTACTGATGAACGCGATCCCTGCAAAAATTGCAGGCGTTAAGGAAATTATTATGGTGACTCCTCCGCTCAAGGACGGAACTCCCAATAAGGATATTCTTGTAGCGGCGGCTGTATGCGGAGTTGACAGAGTATTTATGTCGGGAGGAGCGCAGGCTATTGCAGCGCTTGCTTACGGTACTGAGGAGATTCCTAAGGTAGATAAGATCGTAGGACCGGGAAATATTTTTGTAGCTACCGCAAAGAAGCTGCTTTACGGCGTAGTTGATATTGATATGATCGCAGGTCCGAGTGAAATTCTCGTTATGGCTGACAACAAGGCAAACCCTAAATATATAGCCGCCGATCTTATGTCGCAGGCTGAGCATGATAAGCTTGCCTCCGCAATTCTGGTAACAACCAGCGAATCGGTTGCAGATTCTACTATTACGGAAATCGAAAGACAGATGAAAGACCTTTCGAGAAAGGAAATCATCGAAACCTCGCTCTCAGATTACGGCGCAATTATTATCTGCGATACCAAGGAGCAGGCTTGCGATATTGCAAACCGTCTTGCGCCTGAGCATCTTGAGGTTTTGTTTGAAAACCCAATGGAGTATCTCGGCAGACTTGACAATGCAGGTTCAATTTTCTTAGGACAGTACGCTCCCGAGCCGCTCGGAGATTATTATGCCGGTCCTAACCACGTTCTCCCGACCAGCGGCACAGCAAGATTTTTCTCACCTCTTTCGGTAAACAGCTTTGAAAAGCGTTCAAGCTTTATTTACTATACCGAAGAGGCTCTCGGCGCTGCTAAGGACGATATTGTGCTTATCGCAGAAAAAGAGGGTCTGACCGCTCATGCAAACGCTGTTAAGGTGAGATTTTAGGAGGTTTATATGTATACAGCATATTTAGATAATCTTCCCGAGGCGAAGAATAAATTTAATGTAGAGCTTGACGAGAACGAGAGAGTTGTTTTTACAGCAAAGCTGGCGCTTTTTGGCACTGCTCCCGGCAGATTTCTTGGAGGGGATAATTCAAAGCTTACAATGACAAATAAAAGAATTATCGCAAACAACGGCGTTGGAGTGTGGACTGTAGATATTGCCGATGATATTGTAAGCTATGAGGAAATCAACAAGGGAGTTCTGATTTTCAAGGAGCATTATCATGTGATTATGTTGAACAAAACCATTTCATTCGGCGAAAATCTTTCCGAAACTATGGACGGCTTCAGATTTTATTTTAAGAAAAAGGACGGAACTGTTTTTGCAGAAATTATGAATAATCTGCTGAACTTTCAGTGATGTTATGTAGATACCTCTGCTGAGACAAAGGTGGATTTTAATGAATGATAAGTATATAAATAATATCACTTTGACAGATGAACTTCTTGACAGAGAACATTTTTGTCGTTTGGGTTATTGAAGAGAGCTGGAAACTTACCTATTAGTAATAGATGTGTGTTGGATCGCCATGTATAGAAGATATTATAAAATGTCTAAAGAGGATTTTGATATTTATAAAAAAGAAAAAGATGTGTTTTATGAGAAATATAAGAATGAGTTAAATCAAAACGGCGATTGTTTTACAGAAAATTTTATAGGAAGCGGTGCTTTAAGGGATTATGATGGAGCAAATAGATTTCAGGATGCATATAAGTCTGCTGAAATAAATCCCTGGCAGGGTTATTTATATCATGAGGGTGTTTTATATGCAAGGATTATATGGGAACACAAGGAAATTTATGTTCCGCCTGTTCAGATAAAACATATGAAAAATGGCGAATCCGAACGACCTTTAGAAAAAAAATTGTGAACTGATAATAAACAAAAAAATTCAGCCTATATGTTAT
>ENA-OZGG01000242-OZGG01000242.1-human-gut-metagenome-genome-assembly--contig:-NODE-242-length-23610-cov-15.773764_pt1 | contig 23610 bp, 10 predicted proteins | sample MGYA00244659_ERZ653664 | MGnify/ENA primary metagenome ERZ653664 (study PRJEB26926, sample SAMN06165233) | human gut metagenome | biome: ENVO:00009003; feature: ENVO:2100002; material: ENVO:00002003... | reverse complement strand
AATCAATGACTATGTTGTCTACAAGTATGAAATTAAAAACAAACGCTAAAATAAATAACGACATGAGAACACTTTTCTTACTCACAACATTGCTTTTCATCATCCCGAACATGTTCGGACAAAAAGAATATCGCCTAAACTCACCGGACGGCAAGTTAGAGGTTACCTTATATATAGGTGACCGGATTACTTACGAGCTGACGGAAGAAGGGCATACATTGGTAGCCCCCTCTCCCTTATCAGTACATCTGGATAATGGGACAGTCTGGGGCAACGGCTCCCATCTTAAGAGAGTCAGCCATCGCCAGGCAAATGAGGTGATTCCCTCTCCTTTCTACAAGCGCAGTGAAGTAAAGGATGTCTATAATGAAATGACGTTAAGTTTCCGGGAACATTTCAACCTCATTTTCAGAATGTACAATGAAGGAATGGCATACCGGTTCGCAGCGACCGGAAACAGACCGTTCAAAGTTACAAACGAAGAAGCCGCCTTCAACTTCAACAAGGACTACAAATCGATTGTTCCTTATGTAAAAGATGGCGATAAACAACCGATAGAAGCCCAGTTCTCCAACTCTTTTGAAAACACCTATACACATATAGAGCTATCCGGACTGAACCCCCAAAGACTGATGTTTACCCCCGTAGTAATAGAGCAGGAAAACGGCCGTAAACTTTGTATTGCCGAATCCGACGTGGAGAGCTATCCGGGCATGTTCCTCATCAACAGAAACGGGGGAACAGCACTCACTTCCGCTTTTGCCGCCGTCCCCAAAACAAAAAAACAAGGCGGGCATAACCAACTGCAAATATTAGTCACAGAGCGTGAAAACTACATTGCTTCCTGCCAGCCGAAAGCCAAACTACCCTGGCGCATCATTGTTGTGGCAAGAAATGACAAGGAGCTGGCAGATAACGATATGGTTTATAAGCTGGCTGCTCCATCACGCATGAAAGACATCTCATGGATACGTCCGGGCAAAGTGGCCTGGGAATGGTGGAACCATTGGGGAATCAAAGGCGTGGATTTCGAAGCTGGAATAAACAATGAAACATACATGCACTATATCGACTTCGCCTCCCGGCATGGCATCGAGTATGTGATTCTGGATGAAGGCTGGGCTGTCAACCTCAAGGCTGACCTTTTCCAAATTGTACCGGAAATTGATTTAAAAAAGCTCACGGCCTATGCCAGGCAAAAGAATGTAGGACTCATCCTTTGGGCAGGTTACCATGCCTTTGCCCGCGACATGGAACATGTATGCAAGCACTATTCCGAAATGGGCATCAAAGGATTCAAGATTGACTTTATGGATAGGGATGACCAGGAAATGGTAGACTTCCACTACCGGGCTGCCGAAATTGCCGCTAAATATAAGTTGATGGTAGACTTTCACGGCACGTACAAACCTACCGGGCTGAACCGCACTTATCCCAATGTCATCAACTATGAAGCCGTTCACGGGCTGGAACAGATGAAGTGGAGTGACATCCATACCGACCAGGTAACCTACGATGTCACCATGCCATTCATCCGTATGCTGGCCGGACCAGTGGACTATACACAAGGCGCCATGCACAATGCCAACAAACGGTGTTACCACTCCTCAATGGATACCCCAATGAGCCAGGGAACCCGTTGCCGCCAATTAGCTGAATATGTAGTATTTGAATCACCATTGAACATGTTGTGCGACAGTCCCACCAATTACGACCGTGAAGAAGAATGCACGGAATTCATCGCTACCATCCCTACCGTTTGGGAACAAACAATAGCCATGAACGGAGAAATTGGAAAATACATTACAATGGCGCGCAGGAAAGGAGATGTCTGGTATGTCGGCTCCCTAACCAATTGGGATGCACGTACTCTGACACTGGACCTTTCTTTCCTCGGTGCAGGCAGATGGAAAGCGGAAATGTTTCATGACGGAGTGAATGCCAACCGCCTGGCTTCCGACTACCAAAAGACCGTCACAGACATTCCTGCATCCCGTAAACTGACCGTCAAAATGGCACAAGGAGGCGGATGCGCATTGAAAATATACAAAGAATAATTCATAGGCTTTTTAAACGTTAACTGATACATACGATTTATGAAAATTAAAAGATTAATGATTACTTGTTTGCTCGCAGTGTCTGTACTGGGAGGCAAGTCACAAGCACAAGACTTATTGTCCAATGTTTACGGACGCGATTACCAGCTACTGAATGGGAAGTGGGGAGCCATTGTAGACCTTTATGACCAAGGAGAAAGGATGCAGGTGTACAAAAACAGAAAACCTCAAGACAACAAGCAATTTTATGAATACTCTTTCGACGGAGGTTTGGTCCTGAATGTACCTGCCGATTTCAATTCACAAATGCCCGAGTTGAAATTTTATGAAGGAACAGTATGGTACGGACGCTCTTTCGATACCCCAAAGACTGACGGCAAACGTTTGTTTCTCTATTTCGGTGCGGTAAGTTACCGTAGCAAAATATATCTGAACGGGGAGAAAATAGCCAGTCATGAAGGCGGATTCACTCCCTTCCAGGTGGAAATCACAGATAAGGTAAAGCAAAAGGACAACTTCCTGGTGGTGAAAGTCAACAATACCCGCACCACGGATGCCATCCCTGCCATGTCCTTTGACTGGTGGAATTACGGCGGCATCACACGCGATGTAATGTTGGTAAGCGTTCCACAAAGCTACATCAAAGACCATTTCATCCAGTTGGACAAGGTACAATCCAACCTGATTCGTGCCAAAGTAACCTTATCCGAAGCAAAGCCTGGCATCAACGTACAAGTCGCCATCCCCGAATTGGGCATCAGACAGAACATGACTACCGATGCCAACGGAATTGCCCAGGCCACTATCAAAACCAAAAAACTGCAACGTTGGTCACCGGATGCTCCAAAGCTGTATGATGTAACCATCACTTCGGAAAGTGACCGGCTCAACGAGCAAATTGGTTTCCGTAACCTTTATGTAAAAGGCGAAGATATCTATCTGAACGACCAGCCCATCTTCCTGCGCAGTATCAGCTTCCACGAGGAAATTCCGCAACGCCGCGGGCGTGCCTTCTCTGAAGCGGACGCAACAATGCTGTTGGCCGAAGCCAAAGAGCTGGGTGCCAACATGATTCGTCTGGCACATTATCCACAAAATGAATATACTGTCCGCCTAGCAGAAAGAATGGGATTTCTTTTATGGGAAGAGATACCTATCTGGCAAGGGATTGACTTCAAAAATACCGCTACCCGTGAGAAAGCAGGCAGAATGATTAAAGAGATGGTGATGCGCGACAAAAACCGTTGTTCCGTTGCCTTTTGGGGGATTGCCAATGAAACAGCCACTTCCGCCCCGCGCAATGAATTTCTGAAACACATGAAACAATGTTGCCTGGACATCGACTCAACCCGTCTGATTACGGCCGCCTTCGATTTGGTACGCTTCAACCGCGAAAGCCGGAACTTTGAGATGAATGACTCCATTATCAACATCCTGGACATGGTAGCCATCAACAAATATATGGGATGGTATCATGACTGGCCACTGGCTCCGGACCAGGCTGTCTGGAATGTAGCTCCCGGCAAACCTCTTTTCATTTCCGAGTTCGGAGGCGAAGCGCTCTATGGCAAACATGGCGACGCGGAAGTCAAGAGTTCTTGGAGTGAGGATTATCAGGCACAACTCTACAAGGACAATCTGGAAATGTTCAAGCATATCCCCAACCTGCGCGGAACATCGCCGTGGATTCTTTTTGATTTCCGTTCTCCCTTCCGTTTCCATCCACACCAGGGAGGGGAATGGAACCGTAAAGGACTGGTTTCCGACCAGGGACAACGCAAAAAAGCATGGTACATCATGCGTGATTACTATAACCAAAAGAAAACAGAACAATGAAGCACAAAATAAAACACTACATGGCTGCCCTCCTCCTGACCTCTATGGTCTGGAGCGGGCATGCCCAAGAAAAGAATGAAATGGACTTGTCTGGTGAATGGGCATTCCAGACAGATGTCATGGACTTCCGGAGAGGTTCACTGGACGTACGTTACTGCCATCGCCTGCAGGAAAGCATCGTTCTGCCGGGAATTACAGATGACTATAAAATAGGCTACAAATCTCCTTACCGCCACCTGGATAGGCTGACCCGTGTCTACGAATATATGGGCCCCGCATGGTACCAGCGAGAAATAGAAATTCCTGTGGCATGGAAAGGCAAACGCATTTTCCTCTATTTTGAACGTACACACTGGCTCAGTTCGGTATATGTAGGCAAAGAAGAAGTGAGTAAAATAGACTACATCAGTATTCCCCACAACCACGAACTGACCCAATGGCTACATCCAGGCAAAAAAGAACTGATAACTTTCTGTATAGACAACCGCTACCAGTACGATACCCATAAATGGGACCATGCCCACTCCGAATTTACCCAAATAAACTGGAACGGAGTATTGGGCGAAATTAAGCTGGTAGCTGTAGACCCAGTCTATGTAGATGACATGCAGGTCTATCCGGACATCAAGAACAAAAGCATCAAAGTCAAAATGACTGTCCGCAACTGTACAGAACATACCGCCAGCGGCAAAATATCCTTCCACGTGACAGGAAAGGACTATAGACTACAAAAGGAAGTACCAGTAACAGTGACCGATTCCATTACTTATATCGAGGAAGAAATGTTTTTGGGTAAGGATATCCATTTGTGGAATGAGTTCCATCCCAATCTTTATACGTTGGACTGTAAGTTGACTTCCAGTGTAGAGGGCCAATCCTATGCGCATGAGAAAAGCACAACTTTCGGTATGCGCGAAGTAGAGGCTGGTGAGGACCATATCATCCTTAATGGCGAACCCATACACCTGCGCGGTACCGTTGAAAACGCAGTGTTCCCCAAGACCGGCTATGCTCCCGTGGACGATGCCTCTTGGGAACGTGTACTCCGTATCCTAAAAGAATATGGTATGAACCATATGCGCTTCCACTCCTGGTGTCCTCCTGCCGCTGCGTTCCGTATGGCAGACAAGCTGGGTGTCTATCTGGAGGTGGAAATGCCGATGTGGGGTAAAGATGCCCAACCCGATGAGAAGCGCTGGAATTTCTTCCGTCGCGAGCTGCGGGGTATCTTGAAAGAATATGGGAATCACCCTTCCTTCATTCTCTACTGTAACGGAAACGAAATTACCGGCGATTTCAGTTTCATAGAAGAGCTTACCGCCACGGCCCGCCAGTTGGATAACCGCCGTCTATACAGCGGTTCCACAGCCCGCACACGTGTCAAATCAGACCAGTTCTACATTACCCATCAGACTACCAAAGGACACATGGCCATCTACGAAGGACGTCCTTATACAAACTGGGACAAAAACAAGGAACTGGGAGTAGGCCTGCCCATCATCTCGCATGAATCCGGACAGCGGTGCATCTATCCCAATTTCGAGGAAATAAAGAACTTCACTGGCCCCGTACAAGCGCGTAATTTCGAGATATTCCGTGAACTGCTGGACAAAAACCACATGCTCGACCAAGCACATGACTTCTTCCGTGCTTCTGGAGCCTTGACCGCCATAGAGTACAAGGATGTCATAGAAGCCCAGTTGCGCACTTATCTGAAAGGCGGTTTCCAATTACTGTCTCTGAATGATTTTACCGGACAAGGATATGCACCGGTAGGCATTCTCGATCCTTTCTGGAATACCAAAGGGCTCATCACACCGGAAAAGTGGCGCGAGTTCTGTGCACCGACTGTTGCATTGCTCCGTTTCGACAAACGCGCACTTTACAATGATGAGGTATTTGAAGGAAAAGCGGAAATATACAATTATGGACCTACCCTATTGAAAAACGCAAAAATCAATTGGAGTATCACCGACAGCAACGGTAAAACCCTTAAGAGCGGAAAACTGAAAACACAAACTGTCGGAAAGAACGGGGTATTTCCACTTGGCAGTTTCAGTTATGCATTGAACAATATCACTGAACCACAGAAGCTGACGGTCCATCTTTCTGTTGCACACGTAAAAAACAGCTGGGATATCTGGGTATATCCCCGTCATAGCAACTTAATGCAGTCCACTAGTGAAGTGCTCTACACCACAGTATTCGATGAAAAAGCAAAACAACACCTTGCCGATGGCAAGAAAGTGGTACTCTGCCCCAAACCTTCCAAAGTAAAAGGTCGTAAATCCGTGTTCCACAATCACTTTTGGAATCCGATAATGTTCAAATGGCCTCCTATGACCATTGGCTGTCTGATTCATGACGACCAGCCTATATTCGAGCATTTCATAACTTCCTACCATACTGACTGGCAGTGGTGGGACATTCTGGAAAATGCCAAGGTTATTGAGATGAAAGATGCTCCGGCAGCACTGCGGCCTTTCATACAAGTAATAGACCATTACGACAATAATGAAAAGCTCGGTATTGGTTTCGAAGCAAAAGTGAAGAAAGGCAGTCTACTGGTACTGGCCGTAGATACCCAGAAAAACATCAACGAACGTCCTGCCACCCAGCAATTGCTGGAAAGCATTGACCGCTACGTAAAGAGTGACAAATTCGCTCCACAAATTACCGTTGACGAGTCCTACATTGAATCATTCTTAAAGAAATAAATAAAGGAAATATGATGAAATTATTCTTGCTTTGGGCTCTTTTGTTGCTGCCGGTCGGACCGGCAGCAGCACAAGAGATAAAAATGTCACAAACAGCTCCATTGGAACAAGTTTATGGAGAAACTGTAGAAGATGATGCCTTACTGCCCATGAATGAGCTGGATATGGATTTTGGCTATGCCCTCTATGAGACAACCGTTGATGTGGAAGAGGAGAATCCCACACTAACTATTGAAAACGTACGGGATTATGCTGTGGTCTATGCAGACGGCAAACTGCAAGGATATTTAAAAGATAGCAGTAAAAGCTTGAAAACCAATCTACCGATAGGTATACACAAACTTAGTATCTATACTGAAAATATCGGACGTATTACCTATGGTCCTGAAATTCTGGACAATTCAAAAGGTATCTACGGCAGCATAACATTGGGAAAGACAGATTTAGAAGGCTGGAAGATGACCCCATTGGAAATTAAGGAATGCGATGTGGCCGGAATAACTTTCAAAGAAGGTACCTCCTCCATCCCTTGCTTCCGTAAAGGTGGTGTCACAGTAAGCAATCCGGCACAAGAGACCTTTCTTGACGTGTCTGGCTGGGGAATGGGAGAAGTCTGGATAAACGGGCAATACTTGGGTGCCTACTGGGAAGAAAATACAGAAAAGACCCTGGAGATACCTGCTGGTGCTCTGATAGCAGGTAATAATGAAATAGTGGTATTTGAACTAAAAAATAACGAACAAGCTTCCATGACACTAACCGATAAGCCTATTTTCAAATAAGCCCTTGCATGTACTTGTTTATATTCCTTAAAAAAACGACCTTTGTGTAGGAGCAGATTCCGAAAAACGTGTCTTATTTAATGAGAATAGCATAATTATATATATCATGAAGAAACTAACATTTATCAGTTGCCTCCTTTTAAGTGGTTGCCTGGCCGGAGCAATGGCTGCAAACAAAAAGCAACCCATCTACAAAGATGCCAAAGCTCCCATTGAGGAGCGTGTGAATGACCTGGTCAGCAGAATGACACTGGAAGAAAAGGTACAACAACTCAACCAGTACACTTTGGGGCGGAATAACAACGAGAACAATCGTGGTGAGGAAGTAAAAAAAATTCCTGCCACATTAGGCTCCCTCATTTATTTTGATGAAGATGCCAATCTGCGTAACGAGGCTCAGAGAAAAGCAATGGAAGAATCACGTCTGGGTATCCCCATCCTTTTCGGATACGACGTCATCCACGGGTTCCGTACCATTTATCCCATCTCTTTGGGACAAGCATGTTCTTGGAATCCCCAATTGGTAGAACAAGCATGTGCCGTTGCCGCCCAGGAAGCACGCATGTCCGGGGTAGACTGGACTTTTTCCCCTATGATTGACGTGGCAAGAGACGGACGCTGGGGACGCGTTGCAGAGGGCTATGGCGAAGACCCTTATACCAATGCTGTATTCGGTGTCGCATCTATCAAAGGATACCAAGGTGAAGACATGTCCGACAGCAAGCGAGTAGCCGCCTGCCTTAAACATTATATCGGATACGGCGCTTCTGAAGCAGGACGTGACTATGTTTATACGGAAATCTCCAATCAGACTCTGTGGGACACCTATATTCCTCCCTATGAAGCTGGCGTAAAAGCCGGTGCCGCTACTTTAATGAGTTCATTCAATGACATCAGCGGTACTCCCGGAAGCGCCAACCATTACACGATGACAGAAATTCTGAAGAACCGTTGGAAACACGACGGCTTTGTTGTTTCAGACTGGTCTGCAGTACCGCAACTTATTGACCAAGGCCATGCTGCCGACCGCAAAGAAGCTGCCCGTCTGGCTTTCAACGCCGGCCTGGAAATGGACATGATGGGGCATTGCTATGACAAGCATATGGCAAAGCTGGTGGAAGAAGGTAAAATAAGCATGCAATTGGTGGACGATGCAGTGAAACGCGTGCTCCGTATCAAATTCCGCCTTGGACTTTTTGACAATCCCTACACCCCGACATCTACAGAAAAAGAGCGCTTCCTCCTTCCACAAAGCCTGGCTATTGCAGAGAAACTGGCAGAGGAGACCATTGTTCTACTGAAGAATGAAAACAAGGTACTCCCTCTGGCAAACGGGAACAAGCCAACTATCGCCGTCATGGGGCCTCTGGTACAAAACAGTGCCGAGCTCCTGGGGTCATGGTATGGACATGGACATGCAGAAGATGTCCTCCCCATCAAAAAGGCGCTGGATGCAGAATTTGCAGGCAAGGCTGAACTGATTTATACCGAGGGTTGTGGTTTCGACGGTAACGACACTTCCAAATTCAGTGAGGCACTGGCTGTAGCCCGGAAAGCAGATGTCATTCTACTCTGCATGGGTGAAAAGAAAAAGTGGAGTGGCGAAAACGCATCGCGTTCCATCATAGAACTGCCTGCCATTCAAGAGGAATTCATTGCTGAAATGAAGAAAGCAGGCAAACCGATTGTTCTGGTACTGGCTAACGGACGTCCTTTGGGACTCTCTAAAGTGGAACCTCTCTGTGACGCCATCGTTGAAATGTGGCAACCGGGAGTACCTGGCGGTAAACCATTGGCAGGTGTCTTGTCCGGCCGGGTAAATCCTTCGGGCAAGCTTTCCATTACTTTTCCACGTTCCACCGGACAGATTCCAATCTATTACAATCAGCGCAAAACAGCCCGTCCACAAAGTGGCAAATATCAAGACATCTCCTCTTCCCCACTGTATGAATTCGGATACGGCTTGAGTTATACCACCTTTAATTATGGTAATATCAACTTGCCCAAAGAAACCATCAGACGCGGTGAAAAGTTGGTAATGGAAATCCCAGTCACCAATGTAGGCAAACGTGACGGTGCAGAAGTGGTGCATTGGTTTATCTCAGACCCATTTAGCACGATTACCCGTCCATGCAAAGAATTGAAGCACTTCGAAAAGCAACTAATTAAAGCAGGTGAAACACATATATTCCGCTTTGAAATAGACCCGATGCGTGATCTTGGTTTTGTAAATGCCAATGGTGAACATTTCCTTGAAAATGGAGAATATTATGTAATAGTGAAAGACCAGAAAGTAAAATTCACGGTTATAGATTAATCTTCTTTTTATATTGCAGGCCATCCTCCTTTCATCCTTCTAAAAGACAGATGGCCTGCAATTTCTATTTTAGAACAAATAAGTATACTGTTCTCCTAAAAATTTCTTGATATGCTTCAAGGCTTTGGTTATTTGGGCCTCCACCGTCTTGACAGAAATCCCCATTTCCCCGGCAATTTCTTGATTAGTCTTCCCTTCCTCCCTACTTTTGCGATAAACCTGCCCACATTTGTCCGGAAGGGAACAAACAGCTTCTTCAATCAATCGGTTCAGTTCTTCCATCTCCACCGAAGTATCAGCCGCAAGAGCATATCCATATTCTTCTCCTCCCTCGATGGGAACCGTATCCTTTTCATCGCGTAAAGCATTCAGGCAACGATTGCGTGCAGACTGGAAAAGATAAGCCTTGAATGAGATTTTAAGAGTCAAGTCGGCCCTACCCTCCCACAAATTCATAAAGATGGAAAGGGCCAGTTCTTCTATCTCCTGCTTGTCTCTCAGATAAAGGGACATGAAGCGGCAGAGTGAAACAAAATAAGTATCGAAAAGGTGCTTGAAAGCCTTCTCGTCATCTTGTTTGATTAACTGTAACAATAGGATATCATCTTCTGCAGGCATATCGAAGTTATATTAGATAAGGGCTTCTTGAGCGGCAAAGATACTAATATTATTTGTTCCTCGAAATTTATTAAAAAAATAATTGGAATTGGAATAAGGGTTAAACCCAAGTGATGTGTCATATAAGTGAAGGCCTATAAAAACATCATGATCATGAAAAAAAGTGTTCCTTGGAATTTAATCATTCCTAAGTTGAAACAGGAAATTTCCGCAGACGAAGAGCGGCAATTGGAGACTTGGTTACGCAGCAGTAACAACGAAGCGTTATTCAAGGAATTGCAACTGTTATGGGAAAAAATTCAGGCAAATGTAGAAAACTACACGCCCAATACCGAATATTATTGGAATGAACTTGTCAACCGTATGCACGCCAGCGAGCCTAAGCAGACTGAAAAACCTGCAAAGAAACGCTTCGAACTGAAACGGATATACCGCTACGCAGTAGCTGCATGTATAGCTGTTGCCATCGGTTGCTCATTCTACATAGGATTCCTTAACGGACAGCCTGAAGCCATGCCGCAGTTATACTCTAATTTGTCGGGTAAGTCTAAGGTTCTCCTTCCTGACGGAAGCGAAGTATGGATGCATACAGAGACCTCTTTGCAATACGGATCACAAATGAATAAGGATGAGCGTATCGTAAATGTAACTGGTGAAGCTTACTTCGATGTAGCACACGATGCTGACAAACCTTTTATTGTGCAGACAGAAGGTATGCGTATCGTAGTTCACGGAACCAAATTCAATGTCGATGCATTCCCCGGTTCGGAAAATACATTGGTGAGTTTGGTAGAAGGGTCCGTCTCTTTGGAAACCGAGACAGAGAACCGTTTCCTCAAACCGGGCGAAACAGCTACTTTTAATCGGAAAACCCTTACACTTAAGGTAGAAAAAGATGATGTACATTTTGCCTCTTCGTGGGCAAATACACAACTCGTATTCAGAAACCGTTCATTGGGAGACATTTGCAAACTGCTTTCTAAATGGTATCGGATAAAGATAGACGTGGATCCTACATTATCCAATAAATATTTCTATACGTTTACGTTGCGTAGCGAACCGCTGGACGAAATACTCCGCATCATGGCACGCATCCAACCTATGAAATATACCTTTAACGAAGAGAATGAGTTGACAATTTCGTTTGCAGACACAAAACAAAAAGTAAAATGAAACAGTAACAAAATTAAAAACTTATGCCAAACAAACAAATGAGAAATGCACATTATTTAATAATTAACGAAAAGTAAACACCTACATTAATCTTTAAATTTAAGACAATTATGGATATAAGAAAACAACTCATCATTCTTATACTGGTACTTCTATGTGCCCCGGTTTCTGCACAAAAGAAAGAGAAACTGATCACACTGAAGTTCACAAATATCCCATTATCAGAGGCTATGCCAAAAGTGGAAAAGCAAAGTGGATACACTTTCTTCTATGAATCGCAGCAAATAGACATCAAACAGAAAGTCAGCTTGAATGTTAAGAATGAAACTATTAATAAGACAATAGCAGCCTTATTGAAAGGGACCAATGTTAAATTTGAAATCGACGCAACACACATTATTTTATATACCGGAAAGAATAACAAGGCAATATCCGGACAACCACAGAACATCTCTGGTACAGTAATTGACGAAAGTGGTGAACCGATTATCGGAGCAAATGTCATGGTGGAAGGAACCAGTACTGGTGTCATTACAGATCTTGACGGAAAATACACAATCAACGCACCGGCAGGGAGTAATCTCAAAATCTCCTATATCGGTTATGTAACACAGACTGTAAAAGCTGGTAGAAACAGTACCGTAAAGTTAGTGGAAGACAGTAAAACACTGGCAGAAGTCGTGGTAATCGGCTATGGTACACAGCGTAAGTCCGACCTGACCGGAGGTCTGGTATCAGTAGACCAGAAGAAGCTGAACATGATAAATAGCAGTAACTTGATGGACCGTCTTGCAGGACAAATCCCGGGCTTAAGCGTAACTACTGGTGATGCGAAACCGGGTGCAGACCAAACCCTCCGTGTACGTGGTGAAAACTCATTAAGTGCTGACAATGCACCGCTCATCGTATTGGACGGTATTCCTTACAACGGTTCTTTGAGTGATATTGACCCAAACATCATCGAAAGCCTTAGTGTCTTGAAAGATGCTTCCGCAGCAGCTATCTACGGCTCACGCGGTTCCAATGGTGTCATCTTGATTCAATCAAAGAAAGGCAAGAAAGGTGCACCCCAAGTTACATACAAAGGGCAGTTCAGAATGTCGCAACCCCAACAGACCATTGATGTGATGACTCCAGACGAATACATCACATTTAAACAAGACATTGCACGCCTGAAAGATGGATGGAGCGGTGACCAATTGGCTCCTGAGAATATTCTGAGTGCCAGCGAACTTATAAATTACAAGAAAGGCGTTACAAACGACTGGCAGGACTATATTTTCCGCAATGCATTTACCATGGAACATCAAGTAGGCATTTCCGGAGGTACTGAAAGCACCACTTATATGGGGGCAGTTTCCTATCTGGATCAAGAAGGTGTAGTCTACAACTCCGCCATGAAACGTTACAATATCAATTTGAGTGTCACACAAGTATTAAATAAATGGCTGACTATCGGTATACAGACCCAATTTATTCAAAGAGATGGCGGTGGTATAACCCCGAATATTGAACATGCTGTAAAGCAAAGTCCTTATGGTATCTACAAAGATGAAAACGGCAAGTATTATGAAGAACCTATGGACCAATCTCTGATTATTAACCCGATGGCCAATGTCAATGCCGATCAAGATCAAACAAGACGTAACTTCTTCATCAACACCTATGCTGACATTCTGTTGCCGGTAAAAGGTCTTTCAGCCCGTACAACCTTTGGTTACAACTATCGTAGCGACTTTACCGGCACATACTATGGCCGTGACACCAAAGACGGTAGAACAGCCAGCGGAAAAGCCAGCATCAACAATGAACACTACTGGGATTACACTTGGGAAAATCTGCTCAAATATAATCGTGAATTTGGCAAGCACCGTTTCGACGCTACAGGTTTGTTCAGTGTACAACAAACTCAGAAAAAGACTTCCAAGTCAAGTGCCGAAAGTTTTGTAAACGATGATTCCAGTTATCATAACATCAATGCAGGTGAGAAAAATAAGACTGTAGGATCCGGTTTATCAGAAACCTCGATGTTGTCTTATATGCTTCGCTTGAACTATTCATATGCAGGGAAATACATGCTGACTTTGACCGGACGTTCCGACGGCTATTCTGCCTTCGGTGCAAACAACAAGTATGCATTCTTCCCGTCAGTGGCTGCTGCATGGAACATTGCTTCCGAAAGTTTTATGGAAAATGCACAAAACTGGCTGGACCAATTGAAGCTCCGCGTATCTTATGGTTCTAACGGTAACCAAGCCATCAACCCCTATCAGACATTGGACCGTCTGCACCTCACAAACTATATCTGGGGTGACGGTGGAGCAGGTGTCAACGGTGCTTATCTGGCCAACGACGGTGTCGGAAATCCGAATCTAAAGTGGGAAACAACCCAAACATTCAACGTCGGTATCGACTATTCATTCTTCAACGGCCGTATCAACGGTAACATTGAAATGTATGTCGCCAACACAAAAGACTTGCTGATGAAACGTACTGTTCCTATCATGAACGGCTATAAAACCATTTGGGATAATGTGGGTAAAACACGCAATAAAGGTGTTGAATTTACCTTGAACACCGTCAACATACGTAATAAGGACTTCGAATGGAGCACCGGAATCATCTTTTCACTGAACCGTGACAAGATTGTAGACCTACGTGGTGACAAAAAAGATGATATCACCAATAAATGGTTCATCGGCAAACCCTTGCGAGTTTACTACGACTATGACGTCGACGGCATCTGGCAGGAAGGTGACAAATTCACCTATACCGCAGCAGACGGTACAGAAAAAGAGATCCAAAAAGGTGCCAAACCAGGTTCTGCCAAAGTGAAAGATGCAGACGGAAACGGTTATATTGACTCCAATGACAAAGTTATCATCGGTTCAAAGAATCCAAGCTTCCTCATGTCTATGAGCAATACATTGACTTACAAGAACTTTTACTTGTCATTCCTACTGAATGGAACCTTCAAAGTTACACGTGAGCTGAACGAAGCCAATATCGGAAGTTGGAGTTACAACTTATACAACTATCTGCATAATGCCGATTACTGGACACCGGAACACACCAATTCCAAATATGCTTCTCCAGCATATAACAACTTCGACGGACACAGCTATTACAAAGACTTTACATACGTCCAAATAAAGAATATCACTTTAGGATACAATTTTGAAAAGAATTTTGTAAAGAAATTGGGACTGAGCGGTTTGGGAGTCAATATCAGTGTGGAGAATCCTTATACATTCTGTGACATACGCAGCGTATTGAACTATGACAACAGTTGGTTTGCCTCTTACCCGACTGCACGTTCCTACGTACTTGGACTGAACTTATCATTCTAAACTTACTTAAATATATATACAATGAAAAATTATATATCAAAAGCAACTCTAGCTCTGTTAGTAGCTCTGTCTGCTACCGGTTGCTCTGACTTTCTGGATGAGAAACTGAAAAGTGAACTAGCTCCGGACAACACATATACAAGTTCCTATGGTTTCGAAGTAGGTTCTACCGGACTTTATGCCGAAGCACGCTCTGAATACAACACTTGGGGTGAAAACGGTGCCTTCATGCACAATGCCGCTTGCCCTTACGAAGCATTGCAGATTGCCACTGACCTTGCTACCATGGGTACCAAAGACGGTTCTATCCAACCGTTCGGTTTCTTGACATTAACTCCAAATACCGGTATTGTAGGCTCCTACTGGAACTGGGCTTATAGTCTGATTGCAGGAGCCAATGAGATGTTGAAATACTCGGAAATAAACACGAACTGGGATAATAGCACAGACAAGGCGCTCTATCAGGCAGAATCACGTTTTTTCCGCGCCTATGCATACCGTACATTGGTTTATCTGTATGGAGACGTTCCTTATGTAGACAAGATTCAAGATCAGTTCAGAATCGATTTTACCCGTACACCGAAGGAAGAGGTTATTGCCCACATGGTAGAAGACCTTCAGTTTGCTGTCGAGAACCTGCCTACTGACCCTGATGCCGTAAAAGTCGGCAAGCTGACCAAATGGGCGGCAGAACACTTACTAAGTGAGGTTTACTTGATGCAGGGTGATTATGCAAAGGCTGAAACTGCCGCAGAGAATGTCATCAACAGCGGATATTTCCACTTGATGGAAGACCGCTTCGGTGAAAAGGCAAAAGCAAACGGCGATGTGTTCTCCGACCTATTCGTTGAAAACAATCAAAATCGCACATCCGGCAATATGGAAAGCATTTGGGTCATGCAGTTTGAATATAACACTACTGGTGGCGGTACAAATTCCGATGACTGGACACGCCGTGCCTGGGAACCCAAATACTTCGAAATTACCGGTTTTGTTTTGGCAGACTCACTGGGTGGCCGCGGCTTGTCGCAATTGGTACCAATGAAATGGTGGATTGGAGAAGATACCGGTTTCTTTGATGAAGAAGACATTCGTAATTCCGAATACAACATCAAACGTAACTGGTATTACAACAACGAGAACATGCCCGACCTTTATGGTAAAAAAGCCACGATTACAGACGAAACATGGTTTACCACCTTCCGTCTTTATCCGGCTCTGACAAAATTCTTCTATGGCCGTTCCGAAAACCTTTCTTTGACCGGTTCCTACCGTGACCGCATGAAGTTCCGTTTGTCCGAGACTTATCTTTTACTCTGCGAAGCAAGGTTGGGGTTGAACGATATTTCAGGTGCCCGCGAAGCAATCAATGTTGTACGCCGTCGCGCACATGCTCCTGAAATTACGGACAGTGAAATGACCATGGACTTCTTGCTGGACGAACGTATCCGCGAGTTGGTAGGTGAAGAATCACGCCGCTTTACCTTATGCCGTACCGGCAAATTATTGGAGCGTACCCGCAAATACAATACAGAATCGGGGCCCGTTATGCGTGATTACCACACATTATGGCCGATTCCTCAGAGCATAATCGATTCAAATACGGGTGCAGAATTCCCGCAAAACGAAGGATATTAACAGCACAAAGACAAAATAAAACACGAATAAAGGTAAAAAGATAGTTTTCAAGATTCTCATAAAGGGAATTGTCCGCGTCCATTGAGAACAAAGGCAATTCCCTTAATTTTATCAATAAACAATCATGAAGATACACAGACAATTAACAGCAGCAGCCTTTCTGTTTATCAGTATGGCAATCATGGCACAAGTGCCATTCAGCAAAAAGGAAGTAAAAGAGAAAATGAAGCAAGTGGCAGACTGGCAAATTTCCAATCCTAACACTGCCCACGAACACCACGACCTGGATTGGACCAATGGAGCACTTTATGTAGGTATGGTAGATTGGGCTAAACTGGCAGAAGAGGAGTACAATGACAGCACCTACTATCAATGGCTCTATAAAATAGGAAGACGAAACTGCTGGCAACCCCATCAGCGGTTGTACCATGCAGACGATATAACCGTTTCCCAATCATTCATTGACTTATACCGTAAATATAAAAAAGAGGAAATACTGGCTCCTACCCTGGCACGTACGGAATGGATTGTCAACCATCCATCCAACGGTACATTCAAACTGGAGTATGGTGACAACAAAACCCTAGAACGCTGGACCTGGTGTGATGCCTTGTTTATGGCCCCCCCGGTTTATGCCAAGCTATACCGTGAAACCAACAACCGGAAATACCTCCAATTCATGGACAATGAATACCGGGCTACCTACGAATACCTATTCGATAAGGAAGAGAACCTTTTCTACCGCGATTGGCATTATTTCGGTAAAAAAGAAGCCAATGGCAAAAAGGTGTTCTGGGGACGTGGAAATGCCTGGGTACTGGCCGGTCTGGCAGAAGTATTGCAGGAGTTGCCCAAAGGCTTGATGGAACGCGCTTATTACGAAGAACTGTTTATCCGGTTATGCACACGTATCGCCGGATTGCAGAACGAAGACGGTTATTGGCATGCCAGCCTTCTGGATCCGGCTTCTTATCCTTCTCCCGAAACCAGTTCCACCGGTTTCTTTGTATATGCGTTGGCCTATGGCGTAAATGCGGGACTCTTGAATGAAGACGATTTCATGCCAGTCATTATAAAAGGCTGGAAGGCACTGACCGATGCTGTAGATGCAAGCGGTAAACTTGGCTGGGTACAGCCTATCGGTGCCGACCCCCGTAAAGTGACGCGTGACATGACAGAAGTTTACGGTGTCGGTGCGTTTCTTGCAGCAGGATGCCAGATATACAAGATGGCTGTAGATACGGAAGCTGATTATATAAAAATCTGGCCAGACAGAAAAACCATGCAGGGAAACCCTTTAAGTGGTTGGGTTGTTTATGCAAATGAGAATGTCAGCGATGACTTCTGGAAGAAATACGACCATATCTATGTACCGGAAAAAGGAACAACCGTGAAAATCTCCGATTATGCACGCACACTCTATATCCGTACGCATTGGAGTACCTTCAATCCCGCCGAAGGAGTCTACGGCTGGGATACCAACGAAAAGTTGAAAAAAGTAATTCAAGGGGCACTCGACAGAGGTATGCGTCTCTCTTTCCGTGTAGTTGTCGACAGCCGCGACCGAAAAAATGAAGCCACTCCGGCCTATGTATTCGATGCAGGAGCCAAATACTATACAGACAATGGAAAACGCTCTCCCTATCCTGATGACCCTATCTTCCAGGAGAAATATGCAAAGTTCATAGAAGCATTTGCCCAAAAATACAATGACCCTGACCTGGTGGAATTTATAGACGGCTACGGTCTTGGCAAATGGGGTGAGGCACACACTATGAAGTACATTGACCCCAAGAACCGGGAAGCTGTGTTCAATTGGATTACAGACCTCTACGTCAAACACTTCACCAAAGTACCTTTAGTTATCAACTACCATCGTTGGATGGGTGCAGGCAAAGACTGGGCAGGTGAGGAGAATTTTGATCCCGATAGTAAACGCTTGTTGGACAGCGCTTGCGAGAAAGGCTTTTCCTTACGTCATGATGCTTTCGGAATGAGAGAGTATTACGGCCAGTGGGAGCGAAACTATGTGAAACCTTGGATTATGAAACGCCCGGTTCTACTGGAAGGTGGATGGATTGTGAGCAAGCACCCTTATCACAATGACCCGAGCGGTTACAAAACAGCCAAAGATGTGCGTATCGGAGAATTTGAAGACGGTCAGGAAGCTCATGTCAACATGATGGATTTCCGTGTAGGAGACGAAACCATGAGTTGGTTCCGTGATGCCTATCCTTTGGTTGAGCGTTTCATCTCCGAAGGAGGTTATCGTTTATATCCCGATTCCATTGTAGTTCCCAAAGAAATGAAGAGTGGTTCAAGAATAAAGATAGTACATCGCTGGAACAACTTAGGCTGGGGATATTGCCCAACCAATATACCACAATGGAACCAAAAGTATAAAGTAGCTTTCGCATTATTGAACCAAGACAATCAAGTAGTCTACTCTTATCTGGACAACAATACTGATTTATCCGTCTGGATAAAAGGCTATCCCACTTCCTATGAGTTCACTCCCAAACTTCACGGGGTAAAAAAAGGAACCTATACCTGGGCAGTAGCTTTAGTCGATACAACCAAAGGCAATGGAAGCAATGTTAAGGGGCTGGATATCTCTGCCAAGGGAACCTTCACTAATTCTGGTTGGTTAAAACTGTCAGAAGTAACTGTAAAATAAATAAGACACCCCATCGACTTTATAAACAAGAGGCTGAATTCAAGATTGAATTCAGCCTCTTGTTTATAAAGTCCAATCCATCTATTTCTTTTGCGGCAACCCCTTCAGCAAGTGGTCCACCGCCGCTTTCAGCTGTGCATCTTCTCCCTTCAAAACAGCTTCCGGTTCATTATAGACCAGGATATCAGGCTGCAACGTGCGGTTCTCCAGATAGTTGCCCTGCATATCCATGCAGCCTACCTGCGGAATACCGAATACAATACTTGGATCGATCTGGCTTTCCCACCAGACAGCAGTCATGGTTCCTGCCACGGGAGCACCTACCAGCTTGCCTATTCTCAACGTCTTATATACGAAAGGAGTACCGTGGGCATTGCTGTAATTATCCTCGCAAACCAGCATACACGAAGGTTTCAGCCATCTGTCAAAAGGATCGCTGCCGATGTACTGGCCACGCGGCACAAAGCGTTCATACTCCTTGCCGCTAAGTAACGTCGCTACTTGTTCGTGCAGCCACCCGCCTCCGTTATGGCGGGTATCCACCACAACAGCCTCTTTCTTACGACTGCTTTCGCTCAACAAATCGGAGTAAATCTTACGGAAGCTCGGACTATCCATACCTTTGATGTGAATATAAGCAATGCGTCCGCCAGAATATTCATCCACCTTCTTGCGGCAGTTTTCCACCCAGCGCTTATACAACAGCTCATTCTGGGCACCGTAAGATATGGGCTTCAAGGTTTCTTCAAACCGCTTTCCGGTAACAGGATCATAGACCGAGAGAATCACCTTGCGGCCTGCCTTACCTTCGAGTAACGGGAAATAATCAGTGCCAGCCTTAATGGCAACACCATCCACTTTCTCGATAATACAGCCAGGCTTGACATCCGTCTTTTTCTTCGTCAATGGACTCTGAGCTATAATTTCTTTAATCTTCAGTCCATCGCCCGCATAAGCTTCATCATAGAACACTCCCAAAGCAGCCGTAGGAAGTGCTGCGCCCGAAGCATAATAACGCGCTCCCGTATGAGAACCGTTCAATTCACCCAGCATCTCACTCAGCATTTCCGCAAAATCGTAGTTATTGTTGATATACGGCAAGAAGCGCTTATAAGTTTCTTTGTATCCATTCCAGTCCGTACCTTGCAAGTCTGCCACATAGAACTTATCATTTACCTGCTGCCAGATGTGGTCGAAGATATATTCACGCTCACCATAAGGGCGGTAATCGAAGAAAGCCTCAAATTCAATTGGAGAAATCTTGCTGCCTTCAATCTCTATCTTCTTCATTCCGTCGCGGGCACAAAGGAAGATATTCTTCCCTTCCTTGTCAGGCTGCAAAGCGCCTGCACCTACTTTCTTCAAAAGAACTTTTGTAACATTCTCTTTCAGATTGTGTTCCCAAAGATCGTACCCATCCTCGAAAACAGAAAGATAATAGAGTTTATCCCCTTTAGCAGAAAGCATGGCATCTGCCATATGCGAGGAGTTGACGGTCAGGCGTACAATACGGTCAAAGCGGTTTGCGAGGTCGAACTTTAACGGCTCTACCTTTTTCTCCTTATCTTTGTCGGCATCCCCTTTTTTCTTCTTGGCATCCTTTTCGTCTTTCTTCCCGGCTTTTTCCTTCTCTGCCTTCTCCGCTTCCTCGAGTAAAGCGGTTTCTTCCTTGTTCATCAAAAAACGGTCGTATGCTTCAGCATCAAAGAACATGATATAAGTATCGTCTTCGGCTCCCCAACTGCCGTGGCTGCGATACCCCGCACGGTCACTGGTCCAAATCATGGCTTTTCCACCCAATACCCATTTGGCATTGCCATCGTTGTATCCGCTCTCGGTCAGGTTCACCATTTCACCCTTGCCATCGGCATTCAGCAGCACAACATCTTTGTTGTTCCATCCACCTACACCGATATAGTCCGAAAGAATCCATTTGCTGTCCGGACTCCACTGAAACCACTGGTCACCGTCCGAATAAGAGTATTGATACTTGCCATCCATAACGGTACGCACATCCTTTGTCTTCAAATTGATGACACGGATGGTGCTGCGGTTTTCGAGAAAGGCAATCTCTTTACCGTCAGGGCTGTATTGGGGTTGGAAAGAAGCGGCATCCGAGTTTATCAAGCGTTCTTCCTTCAGCTCTGTGGCATAGGTAAACAGCTTTTCATCCTTACGCACAATCGTCGAAGTGTAAAGTTGCCAAAGCCCGCCACGTTCGGAAGCATAAACCAGTGTCCGCCCATCGGGGGCAAAGTCTACGGTACGTTCCTGACAAGGAGTATTCGTTATCTGCTTCGTAGTCTTATATTCCACTGAAGTGACGTAGACATCGCCGCGCAAAACGAAAGCCACTTCCTTACCATCCGGAGACACTGCCATTTCCGTGGCACCGCTACTCTTAATCTGGCGGATAATGTCCTTGTCGTTTCTGTCGGAAACAATGCTGATGTTCACCTTTTGCGCTTCTCCACCGGGAAGCAGGGTGTAAATCTCACCATCAAATCCATAGCACAACCTTCCGTCCGTAGCGGCACTGAGATAGCGTACTGGATTTTTGGTATAGTGCGTCAACTGCACGGCCTTCGCATCTCCGGGAGTACGTCGGTAGATATTGAAAGAGCCGTTTTCCTCACTCAGATAGTAGAATGTTTTTCCATCAGGAGCCCAAACCGGTTCACGGTCTTCTCCTCCGAAAGTGGTCAGCTGGCGGTACTGCGGTTCTTTTCCCGGAGTATACATCCAGATGTCACGGGCAATGGGCGATACGTGATGTTTACGCCAGTAGTCCTCGTAACCTTTCTTATCTTGATACAACATCGCTCCCTCCTTATTGATGGAGATGCACTCCATAGGCATGGACGAAATCATCGTCGGGCGCCCTCCCTCCACTGATACTCGATAGACCTGGTTGAACTGCCCGTTAGAGGGAAAGACAACAGCCTCGGCAGACGGCATGATGCCCGCAGAGAACAAGACATGTCCGGCATCTGTAAAAGCAAGCGGCGTTTCGCTTCCCGAGTGGGTAGTCAGCCGTCGTGGTTCGCCTCCGTCTTTGGCCACAATGTAGACGTCCAGGCTTCCCATACGATCCGAAGCAAAAGCAATCCGCTTACTGTCCGGACTCCATACCGGAGCCGTATCATATGCGGGATTGGTAGTTATCTGCATGGCACGTCCACCGGCAACCGGCACCGTATAGATGTCTCCTTTATACGTAAAAGCAATGGTGGTCCCATCGGGAGAGATGACACTATGACGCATCCACAGCGGAGCATCCTGCGCAAAAGTAAAACCAGCCAGGCAAGCGGCAGCAATACCTAATAGTAGTTTTTTCATAATGATTCTTGTTTTTGGAGAATAAAAAAACCTCACGACTTTTCCTTTCGGAAAAAGACCGTGAGGTTTGCTTATCATTTTAAGTTACCCTCAATTAGAGAGCACCTACTTCCTTCAAAGCGGCATTTGTCTTGTGAACGGCAGCAGCGCTGGCAGCAAATTTAGCTTTTTCGTCAGCAGTCAGTTCCAGTTCAACGATTTTCTCGATACCGTTCTTGCCAAGGATTACGGGAACACCGATACAGATGTCTGATTCACCGTATTCTCCTTCCAGATATACTGAACAAGGAATCATCTTCTTCTGGTTGTGGATGATAGACTCAACGACATAAGCGCCTGCCGCACCCGGAGCATACCATGCAGAAGTACCCAGCAACTTAGTCAGTGTAGCACCACCTACCATAGTAGAAGCTACCACTTCGTTCAGTTTTTCTTCGCTCAGCAGTGTGCTTACCGGCTGTCCTTTGTAAGTAGCCAGACGAGCCAACGGAATCATGGTAGTATCACCGTGACCACCGATAACCATGCCTTCCACTTCGTTGGCGTTGCAGCCCAAAGCCTGAGACAAGAAATATTTGAAACGAGAGCTGTCCAGTGCGCCACCCATACCGATGATGCGGTTCTTGGGCAGGTTGCTGGTCTTGTGAATCAGATAGGTCATGGTATCCATGGGGTTGGACACACACAGGATGATGGCTTCGGGAGAGTGCTTGAGCACGCTGTCGACAACAGAACGCACGATGCCTGCGTTGACACCGATGAGCTCCTCACGGGTCATGCCGGGCTTGCGGGGAATACCGGAAGTGATCACCACCATGTCGCTGCCTTCGGTGGCGGCATAGTCGTTGGTCACGCCGCGCAGACGGGTGTTGGTGCCCAGGATGCTGGCGGTCTGCATGATGTCCATGGCCTTGCCTTCGCTGACACCCTCTTTGATATCCAGCAGAACTACTTCATCGGCGATCTGGTTGCACACCAGAACGTTTGCACATGTAGCGCCTACGTTGCCGGCGCCCACTACTGTTACTTTTGACATGTCTGTATTTTTTGTTAGTCAGATTGGTTCCAATATGTCTATGCCACAAAGTTAGCTAAAATTTCAATAC
>ENA-OZGG01000205-OZGG01000205.1-human-gut-metagenome-genome-assembly--contig:-NODE-205-length-26151-cov-7.061427_pt1 | contig 26151 bp, 26 predicted proteins | sample MGYA00244659_ERZ653664 | MGnify/ENA primary metagenome ERZ653664 (study PRJEB26926, sample SAMN06165233) | human gut metagenome | biome: ENVO:00009003; feature: ENVO:2100002; material: ENVO:00002003... | reverse complement strand
TGCTGTAGGAGTTGGTTTTATTTCTTATAAAATATTTAAATGGATAGATAAAAGATATCCGCATACCAGAAGAATCCCGATCGCAGGTCTGGCTTACTGCTTCATTATGTCCTATGTGGCAGAGCAGTATTTCGGTATTGCAGATATTACAGGGGCTTATGTGGCAGGTATCATTCTCTGTTCTATCAATGATTCTGAATATATTGAAAGAAAGATCGACATCAATTCCTATATGCTGTTTGGACCTGTTTTCTTTGCAAGTATAGGACTGAAAACAGATCTGAATGATGTAACAGGTGGTATCCTTCTGTTTGCTGTAGGATTTGTAATTGTAGGACTTATAAGTAAGATAATTGGCTGTGGACTGATGGCAAGGATCTGCAGATTTAAAGGAAAGGATGCTTTGAAGATCGGTGTGGGAATGATGACCCGTGGAGAAGTAGCACTGATCGTAGCTCAAAAGGGTCTTTCTATGAACCTGATCGATCCGGTTTATTTTACAGCTGTTATCCTGCTGATCATTGTATCTTCAATCTCAACACCAATTGTTCTGAAATTCCTGTATTCCAGGGATAAGGAAGAAAATGGGGTTCAGACAGCTTAAAGGGGCTGGTGAATTAATAAAAAATGAAAACCACAGGAGGGTAACAGAATGATTGGACCAATCATTGCAGCAGTAGTAATCGTTTTTGTACTTGTCATCATTGTGAGCGGTTACAAAAAAGCACCGCCGGATACCGCTTATATTATTTCCGGTCTTCGAAAAAAGGTTATTATTGGTAAGGCAAGTGTAAAGATTCCTTTTCTTGAAAGAATGGATAAACTGAGTCTGAAGCTGATCGCAATAGATGTCAAAACATCTAATGCCGTACCTACCGCTGATTATATCAATATTCAGGTAGATGTAGCCGTCAACATCAAGATCAGCAGTGAGAAGGATAAGCTGGCACTGGCAGCAGAAAACTTTCTGAATCAGAATACACAGTACATAGCAAGTATTGCCAGAGAGGTTCTGGAAGGTAATATGCGTGAAATAGTAGGACGCATGAGACTGGAAGAAATGGTCAGTGACCGTCAGAAGTTCGCAAACCTTGTAAAGGAAAATGCAGAACCTGACCTGGCTGCTATGGGTCTTGATATCGTCAGCTTTAATGTGCAGAATTTTGCTGATGGAAATGGTGTTATCGATGATCTTGGTATTGATAATATTTCCCAGATCAAGAAAAAAGCAGCTATAGCTAAAGCAGAAGCAGAGAAGGAAATCGCTGTAGCAAAGGCAGAGGCTGACAAGCAGGCAAATGATGCAAGAATCAATGCTGAGCGTGAGATTGCCAAGAAGAATAATGAGCTTGCCCTTCAGAAGGCAGAACTCCAGAAAATGGAGGATACCAAGAGAGCAGAGGCAGATGCAGCCTACAGTATCCAGGAGCAGGAACAGAGAAAGACGATCGAGGTTGCTACTCAGGAAGCAAGCATTGCAAAGCAGGAAAAGGAAGTTATCCTGAAGCAGAAAGAAGCCGAGGTTAAGGAAAAGGCGCTGGATGCAGAAGTTAAGAAGAAAGCGGAAGCAGAAAAATTCGCCCGTCAGCAGCAGTCAGAAGCAGAGCTGTATGAGAGAATGAAGAATGCAGAGGCTGAGAAGTTTGAACGTGAAAAAGAAGCAGAAGCAATGAAGGCAACTGCAGAAGCACAGAAATTCGCCAAGGAGCAGGAGGCAGCCGGTATCCGTATGGTCGGTGAAGCAGAAGCTGAGGCAATCCGTGCAAAGGGTATTGCGGAAGCAGAAGCCATGGAGAAGAAGGCACTTGCTTACCAGAAGTACAACAATGCAGCTATGGCAGAAATGCTGATCCAGGTTCTTCCTGAGATCGCCGGAAAAATTGCCGAGCCTCTTACCCAGATTGATAAGATCACAATTATCGGCGGTGATGGAGGAAATGGTGTAGGCAATGTAGCAGACAATGTTCCAAGTGTCATGGCAAAGCTTTTTGAAACTATGAAGGAAACAGTAGGTATTGATCTTGCTGATATCGTAAAGGCAGGAACCTACGATGCCAAGGTAAATAAGAACATCAATGTTACCGGACTCTCCGGTGATGATAAAAAGGATGTTGTAGCGGCCGTATCCGGTGCAGTTGTGTCAGAAGCTGCAGATGCGGCAGAGAATAGAGAAAGTATTTAATCACAAAGGATCCGCAGAAAACTGAGTTCTGCGGATCCTTTTAGAATACATATTTTTTCTGAATATGATAGCTGGCAAAAAACAGGATCGTATCAACGATTGCCTTTGTAACTACTTCCGGTATAAATGGCAGAAGCTTTACACCGCCTGTTGCAAGCAGGGCACTCATACCCATCTGTACGACAGCAAGCAGGGCATACTGCCAGGCTGCCTTTCCCATGTTTTCCTTGCTTTTGAAAACAATCTTATAATTGACAGTATAATTATAAGCTGCTGATATGATCCTTGCCATTACGGTAGCTACTGCTACATATGCTGTAAGCTGATCCCTTAGAAAATGGCAGAGTATGGTAAACAGCAGAAGATCTACAATGCTGGATGAAAAGGATGCCAGTGTATATCTTAAAAACCATTTTCCAAGAACTGCATAGATCTTCACAGAATCCTTCAGCGGATTAAAATGAGTCTGATGATCTTCCTTGGAATCATAAATCGTCTCAATCGGAATTTCCCGGATCTTATATTGACCGGAAGCCAGAAGAAGCATCTGTGTTTCAAATTCAAAACGATCTGCAGAAATGGTAAGCAGCTCTTTCATAAACTCCCTTGGAATACCACGAAGTCCTGTCTGGGTGTCACTGATATGGACACCTGCCACATAGGTAAATACCTTTTCTGTAAGACGGTTACCAAAACGGCTTTTCCAGGGAATATCTTCTTTGTCAAAGGTACGGACGCCGAGGATAAGATATCCCTGATTCTGCAGCATCATTTCTGCCACATTCATGATTGATTTTTTCGTGTGCTGTCCGTCGGAATCTGCTGTTACGGCTCCGGTTGCTTTTGGCAGATGCTCCAGGATATATTGAAATGCAGTTTTTAATGCCCGTCCTTTGCCCCTGTTTACTTCATGTGTCAGGAGGATAGCTTTTTCAGAAAGCAGATTTTTTGCTGCTTTGAAAATATCTTCATAGGCTGATCCACTTCCGTCATTTACCAAAATGACAGGGCCATAGGGATATTCTGATAATTCCTTAAGTAACCCGATCAGTCGCTGATCGGGTTCATAAGCTGGGATAATAATTGGTATCATTATTTAGCTCTCTTTGTGAAATATGATTTATTTCTGCTCTTTCAGAATATCACATGGGAGTAGTAATCACAAGAAAACTCTTATTTATATGCTCTTTCATAAATACCGGCAATTTCTTCATCTGTTGTTTCTGCGGGATCACAGGCGAACAGTCTGCCCATAGTCTCTCTGGCATTTTTGGCCAGTGTCATGGCTTCTTCCTCTTTATTCTTACTTGATAACAATCTCTCATAAAAAAATGTATTAATCTGTCTTTCTAACTGACGAGTACTCCATTGAGATTTTACTGCTTCGTCCATATAAAATTGTCTTGCATTGTCATTTTCCACTCGCATTAAAAGTCGATAATGTGTCCAACTCAATTCGCTACGCAGTGCGTAGCCATTTGGAAAAGTCAGATAAAACTGTCTCATATTTTTTAAATTTGCAACCGTAAAACCTCTTCCAAAATCCTGTGTCATCTGCTTCGATAATTCTTTGAGTAAACCTGTTCCGTATTCGGCACGTTCTTCTCCATTTTGTTCTTTCACAATAGACTTTCCAATTTGCCAGTAGGCTTCCACCATAGTAAAATTGGCAGTCTGATAAACTTTGTCTCTCGCATTTGTGAGTATTTTCTTAATCTCACTATAAAACGCTCTATCCATCAGAACGACCTCCTTTTAATATTTTTTGCAACAACATCACAACTTTTACAAGTTGATATGTCAATCTGACATTTCAAATTTCTTCTATAATCAGCTCTTATTGTTACTCGGATTTTATGGCTTTATTTTACCCTGTTTTTCTCATTCTGCCTACTGCTATTTCACATTCACATATAATAATGAGATCGCATTCCACGATCTCATCACCTTCATTTAAACATAAATCAATTCCTTGAGAATAATCTCTTCCGCAATCGCTCTGTGCTGCTTTGCAGCGCTTACCAATGCCATCTGATCTTTTTCCTTATCTGGCAATGGTTCTTTTTCTTCCAGCTATTTCAGAATCACCTCTATTTAGCTTCTACCGTAAGTCCAAGCCTTGCTGCTACACCGAAATATCCATACATCGTATCTTCATCCTCCAAAACAGTGGAGTAATCTGTTCCCGATGGGAACGTAATCTCGTACTGTGCACTTTGATATTCAAAGCTTATGGTCACTGTTACATCGCTTCTTTCCGACATTTTATTTAAAAGATAATCGCTGATGGTATGGAGCTTACCAAAGTCAATTGTGACATTTCCGTTTTCCGGTGCATCCTTGATGAAGCCATACAGGTTTTTCACAGCGGCCATACTTGCAGGAATGGGCTGGGATTCCTTAACCATACCGCAGGACATACATTTATACTCTTCCAAGCCGTCTATACCGGGCTGCGGTTCTACCGTTGTTACCCACTGGAAGCTGCATTCGTGGGATGGTGCGGCAGATGATTCCGTTGAATGAGCAGCTGTGGGCTGCGAAGGAGGAGTAACTGTGGGCTGCGAAGGAGTAAAGGGATAATAAATATTAAAAACAAATTCAACAACTTGAATCGGCCCCTGGGATACTGTCGGAGGGGTATAGTCAACCAATTTTGCATAATCATATTGGCTATCATTGGGAATCGTAATAGAAACATTACTTAGATTTTCACCACAAGTTGTTATACTACTTCCAACACGTTTTGAATTATAAATATAGTCCCACCGAACTATATAGCTATAGCTATCGCCTGCTGGTGGCTGGGAAAAACCGGTAAAAAAAAGTGTATCATCAGAATAATAAGTATTTTGTAATGCGGACATAAAGCCGCCAGGATCTGATAAATCAAAGGAATAAGTCTTCGCTGCCCTTACCTCCAGTTTCATCCCGGCAAATATACCTGTCACCATGATCACTGACAGCATCATAGTCATGATTCTTTTTCCTGTTCCTGTTATTTTACCTTCCATCTCTTTTGTCCTCCTTTTCCGGTAATTCATTCTTTCTTTTCCGCTCCCTTAACCCACGTTCCCTGTCCCGCAATCTGATACAGCATAACGTAACCGCAACTGCCAGAACAAAGGAAACAACACTCACAAGCACATAGCTTCCTGCATCTTTATACAGCAGGACAGAACCATACATGCCCTGAGCCGCCATCTGTGTATGTCCTGCCACCACATGAAGCGATCCTGCAAGAAAAGCGAATAAAACCATGCACGCCGCAGACAGTCCATAAATTCCATGCCTCTGCTGCTGACGATTTCTTTCATAAATACGCCGTTTTACCAGTTCCACCCGCTTTTGATTATTGTACATGGGATGTGTCACCTCCTTTTCAAAGCCTTATTTATAAGTTTTTCAATCCTGCATTACTTCCTATCTGTTTTTCTTCCATTTCCGAAATCCCAGATGTAAGCCAAGTCCAATCACCAAAGCTCCTGCACAAATGCAGATAACCGGGATCCAGCCGCCACTGTGGGAGCTGTCATCTGACGGCAGATTCGTACTGTCATCCGACTTTGAATCATTGTCTGCTGGGTTATTGTCTGCGGGATTATTCTCCGCTGTTGATTTCTGATCATCCCCGGTATCCTCCGTTCTTTGATCTCCTGTGACTTGATCCGCCGTGACCTGGTCTTCCGTGCCTCGATCTTCCATAGTTTGGTCTTCTGTGCTCTGATCCTCCGTATCCTTCTGTGTGTCCGATGAACCCGGTTCGTAAGCTCCGATAAGAGAGTGTCCGTTGTCTTTTCTTATGGTCTTTGCGTTATCACCTGCTATAAGCTGTGCCGGAACTGCCTTCGGTTTGGAATTTTCACCGGTCTGCTCTGCCTGCTTGATCCAGCCTGCATAAACCGTCCTGTTTCCATCAAGCCGGATTTCCGTAATGGGCTGTGTCAGATTCCGATCCGCATACCAGCCGCTAAATTCATAACCTTCACGGGTTGGCCGGTAGCCGGAAAGATTAATCATATGTCCTTTCCATGCGCGAACTGCTTTGATACTGCTTCCACCACAGGTATCAAAGGTCAGGGCAGGATAGCTCACCGGAGCTGTGCCACTGCTTTCCTTCGTATCACCTGAATTGTCATGGTTTGTATTATCATGGTTTGCGTCATTATGTTCTGTTTGAGCCGGGGTTACCGGCACTGTATTTTGCTTCCATTTCGCATAAAAGGTCTTATCTCCTGTATCGGTTCTGCTGATTTCCGTAACAGGAGCGCCGGAGAAATCAATGCCCTCATACCAACCTTCAAAAGTATAGCCTCCGCGGGTGATGTCACCAGCTCCCGGCAGAGCCGCACCCGTTCCACAGGTATAGTCGGTTACATCTTTGCCGTCTGCAATCTTGCCTCCATTTGTTTCCAGCTTCACGATATAAGTTTTGGCTGACCACTTCGCATAAAAGGTCTTATCTCCTGTATCGGTGCTGCTGATTTCCGTAACGGGAGAGCCGGAGAAGCCGCTGTCCGTATACCAGCCTTCGAAGGTATAGCCTTTGCGGATGATGTCACCTCCTCCCGGCAGAGTTAATGATGTCCCCCCGGTATAGCTTTTAATCTCCTTACCAGGTGCAATCGTTCCTCCATTTGTTTGCATTGTCACCTGATAAACTTTATTCCAATGAGCCTCAAGCTTCAGATTATCTGTAACATTATCACTGAAATCCCACTTAGGATTTGAATTTCCAGACACATACCAGCCTTCAAATTCATAACCGTCCTGCACAGGAGCTCCGGGATCCTGCGCTTTCTGTCCACGAAGAACTTTCTGTTGAGAAATTGATCCGCCTCCTTTTGTATTAAAATCGACCGTAACTTTTGCGCTGTCCTCGATCTGACAACTCCCATCCACGGCGCCGCTAAATATACCGCCTTCTATCTTACAGTTCATCACGAATCCCCTGAAAGTTGTCATTGAAGCAGCAGATTTCTCAGTACGTATCGTCAGCTTATCATTTTGATATGTATTTATTAGCAGTTTTCCTTCCACAATTCCTCCATTTGCATATAATACTGCATTTGGAATATTCAGTATACTCTCACTAAATTTAATATTACGTTTAATTGTTCCTCCATACAGATAGAATTCAGCATTACCAGAATACGTGATGATGGAATCTATCGTTCCTCCATAAATCCTGAGTTTTGCATCCTCATTAATTCGAATCCCTCTCTTCGATCCATTAATGATTTCCCCTTCATACTGACCTGTATTTTTTATATTCAGTTCATTTGAAGCTCGCAGTGTTATTACATTGTCGCCCATCTCCAGCTTATGACCATTCAAATCCAATGAAACAGTGTAAGGACTAGATATTTCCCCAATTTTAAGCTCTTTATCCAGCGTTATATTCTCTCCCAGACGGTAATTTCCAGGCGGAAGCCTATAAATATCGTCTCCGGAAGTTGACTCTCTATATTTCTCAATAGTATCCTGCTTCAATTCCACATCTCCAAGGTTATTGGGAGCCATAACAATTGGCAGTTCATTTGTTCGCAACGTATTTTCAACATTTATGCCGGAGCTTTCTTCGCTGCATACATGAGTACATGCTGTCGGCTGGGCTTCTTCGGATTCCATTGCATCATTTCCGGACACCGTACCGGTTCCGGTGGTCTGCGGATAGCATTCTGATGTGTGCTCATGAACGCAGTTTTTTGTCAGCGTATCACAGGTCTCAGTATATTCATGCGCCTGTCCTTCCTCCTGCTGTTGCGTCTGCCCCTGCTCCTGTATCTGCTCTTGCTCCTGCATCTGTTTTTGCTCCTGGGGCTGCTTTTGCTGCCGTTCTTGTTCCTGCTCGTATCCCGCTTCTGTTTTAACCGGCTCTGCTGCCCATACCGGCACTGATAATAATGTTAAGAGCATGCCCATACTCAGCAATATTCCATAAATTCGTTTTACCTTTTTTCTCATTCTGCGCTGTCCTCCCCTTACTGTAATGCATTTTCGCAACAGATCAGCCCTTTCCATTCATAAGTTGCCGCTTTCTATGGTCTAACTAATCAATATCCACACTTTCGGGCAACTTATTTCATGTCGGGCGTCCGCACTATAGAAATGATGGTATACGCCTCCCTTAGTGAGCAGGCTCCCACAGTCCTCTTATACTATCATTTCTACATGGCTGAACTGTTACGCATTTTCTAAGATCCTATATGTTCTATATATACTTAGGTACAAAAAATCCCAAAAACTCTCACCCATATTTATTTTTTATAGAAGGTTTGACAAGATTCTCAATTGCCAAAGAAAATTCCGGTCGCTCTATCCTCAAGGCTGAAGTTACTTCGGCAAATCTTCTCATAATGGGTGAGAACAATTTTTTTAATTAGTGTCTGCTGAACAAATTAAAAACACTTGATTTTACTGACTATTACCCCATTTTCTGGTACAATAATTACAAGGATTTTTATGAAATCAAATTATTATTCATGCATTTTTCTTACAAATTTTAAGGATAAAGGGGCTAAAACAATGTACAGACCGATTGACAAGTTATAGCATTCATTCCTCAATTTCAACCAGCCTATGGGACTCCATATGAATCAGGATAACCGCTGGATAAAATTGGCTGACCGAATACCTTGGGATGAGTTTGAAGAAAAATATGCCAGACTGTTTCCAAGTGCTACAGGTAATGTTGCCAAGCCTCTCCGTATGGCATTGGGAGCTCTGATCATTCAGACCAGATTTCAGTATTCCGACCGTGAACTCGTTGATCAGATCGCTGAGAATCCGTATCTGCAGTACTTTATTGGGCTTCCGGGCTTTCAGGAAGAAGCTCCGTTTGATGCAAGTACACTGGTTCTTTTCCGCAAACGCATTTCAGCAGAGATGCTGATGGAAGCAAATGAGTATCTTCTCGATCACAAGGATGATGATAAAGATGACCCTGCCCCTCCATCCGGAGAGAAAAACAGTAACGATGATACCGCAAAGGAAGATACGAATAAAGGAACGTTGACTATCGATACAACCTGCTCGCCTGCAAACATCCGTTATCCGCAGGACGTCTCTCTTTTGAACGAAGCAAGGGAAAAACTGGAAAATATCATTTACCGTTTTTGTAAATGCTATAGTCTTAAGCTGCCAAGAAGATACCGTAAACGTGCCAGAAAAGAGTATCTTGCGTTTGCCAAGAGCAAAAAACATACATCAAAAAAGATCCGCAGCGCACTTCGTAAACAGCTTGCATATGTGAAAAGGGATCTCCGGTATCTGGAACAGTTCATGAGTGAAGGATACGCCATGACAGGTAAGGACATCAACTTATATCTTACCATCACGAGGCTGTATGAGCAGCAACAGTATATGTATGATAACAGAGTCCATTCTGTGGAGCACCGCATACCTGACATTATTGACGAAGTTGTAAAAGCAAAGGTAAAGGTATTTGCATTTTCACGATATGTTCCGACAGGCGGTGAGGTGGATACCAGTATGACACCACAGGAGTACAGAAAGCTTCTGGAAATTTGTGATGCCAAGTTTAAAGCCTATGAGGCAGCAGGATGTGAGACTTATTTTAACAAAAAGGATCACCTCTGGACGTTGTATGAATATGAAACCGGGCAGTTTCAGTTACCGCAGAATGTAAAAGACGGTATGATATATGGAGGCTGTAACTGCGGAAACTGTCATATCACCATAGCTTCAAACGGAGATGTGATGGCTTGCAGGAGAGTAACCGACAGCCGGGTAGCAAATGTGTTTGAAGACAGGCTGGCAGATGTGTGGATCTGTCAGATGGAGAAGTACAGAGAGTACGATAAATTTGAAAAGTGCAGTAAATGTGAATTGAAGGCATGGTGCCGGGGATGTCCGGCTGTAGCAAACGGAACTACAGGGAATTTTTATGGAGCTGATCCGCAGTGCTGGAAAACAAGAAATGAGATCACAGGGGAGGAACTGCCATGTTATATGAGAGGAGAGAATAAAGAATGGATCTGAAAACATGTCTTAAGAAAATGGAACTGGTAGGTGTACTTGCTTTTGCCACGGTCGATCAGGAAGGAGCACCGCAGATCAGGAATATCAGTGCCATTCATTATGAAAAGGATGCGATATATTTTTTTACTGCAAGGGGAAAAAATTTCTGCAGAGAGCTTCAGGAGGATGGCAGGGTACAGATTTTATGTTATACCAGATACAAGGAAATGATCCGTATGTCCGGAAAGGCTTATGCAGTGGCAGAGGAAGAGCAGGAGAAATGGAGAGATCTTATCTTTGAAGAGCAGCCGTATCTTGCCAATGTTTACCCAGGTGATACGAGAGATATTGGAATTATATTCTGTATTGATCAGGCAGAAGTGGAGTACTTTAATCTGGGAGTGAATCCCATATTCAGGGAGACATATAGTCTTGGAAGTGTTACCCTGAAAAAGAAGGGATATCATATCACAGAGAAATGTATCGGATGTGGTAAATGCAAAAGAGTCTGTCCACAGAGGTGCATTGATGAAGGAAACCCATATGTGATAAACCAGAATCATTGTCTGCACTGTGGAAACTGTTATGAGAACTGTCCTGTGAAGGCGATAGAGAGGAATGGAGTCTCAATATGAAACAGGATGAACGAAGAAAATGGCTGATCAGGAAGCTGCTTGATGAAAATATGCATTACAGAGAATATGAAGTACCTGATGATACACAGGAGCAGAAGAAGATGCTTCGTTCTCTGATGAATGTGCGTATGCCAAAGGATATTGATGAGGAATTTCTGGCTGTCCAGGATGCGTATTTGCAGCAGGTACAGGAAGAAAAAGGAGTTGTGACACTGGAAGATATGGAAGAGCTGCAGCCGGGTCTATATATCTGGAAGGGTGATATTACAAGACTTCAGGTGGGAGCGATCGTCAATGCTGCAAATAGTGGAATGACGGGGTGTTATCAGCCATGTCACAGCTGTATTGATAACTGCATTCATACTTATGCCGGGATCCAGCTTCGAAATTACTGTGATAATATGATGCGGCAGCAGGGATACGAAGAACCCACAGGGCAGGCGAAGATCACACCGGCTTTTAATCTTCCCTGTGATTATGTGATCCATACGGTAGGACCTATTGTGCAGGGATGGCTTACCGGAAAGCATGAGAGGCTGCTTTCGTCCTGTTATGAGTCCTGTCTGCGTACAGCAGAGGAGCATGGAGTAAAAAGTATTGCATTCTGCTGCATTTCAACAGGTGTGTTTATGTTTCCAAATGAAAAAGCAGCACAGATTGCCGTGCAGACAGTCAGAGAGTTCAAAGAAAAAACAAATTCAGGGATTCAGGTGATATTCAATGTTTTTAAAGAAGAAGATGAAAGAATCTACCGGAGATTACTCGGATAAGATAACAGAATTAAAAGAAAAGATCAGTGAGGCAGATGCTGTTGTGATCGGTGCCGGATCAGGACTTTCCACATCAGCGGGCTTTGTATACAGTGGAGAAAGATTCAAACAGTATTTTTCTGATTTTGAGGAAAAATATGATTTCCACGATATGTATTCCGGAGGCTTTTATTCTTATGAGACGTTGGAGGAATACTGGGCGTACTGGAGCCGCTATATTTACATCAACCGGTACATGGATGCGCCAAAGCCGGTGTATGACAGACTTCTGGAACTGGTAAAGGATAAGGATTATTTTGTGATCACGACGAATGTGGATCACTGCTTCCAGAAGGCCAGGTTTGATAAAAAGAGATTATTTTATACGCAGGGTGATTATGGGCTGTTCCAGTGCAGCAATCCATGCTGCCAGGAAACGTATGATAATGAAGAGGCAGTGCGAAAAATGGTTCTGGCACAGGGATGTGAAATTGCAGCCGATGGGAGCTTGATCGTATCACAGAAAAAAAAGCTACTTAGCACGATACCGTCTGAGCTCATTCCTGTCTGTTCACACTGCGGAAGACCTCTTACTATGAATCTTCGTTCGGATGCTACTTTTGTAGAGGATGAAGGCTGGCACAGGGCAGCTGAAAGATATGAGAATTTTCTGCGGACGAGAAACAATATGAAGATACTGTTTCTGGAGCTTGGGGTTGGATATAACACCCCCGGTATTATCAAGTATCCCTTCTGGCAGATGACAGCCAGAAATCCGAAGTCCACGTATGCCTGTCTGAATTATGACGAGGCATTTGCACCAGATGAGATCAGAAAGCAGTCTGTCTGTATCGGTGGGGATATTGGGGAGACTTTATTTCAGCTTTAAAGGGAATCCGTTATCCTGTAGGAGACGGATGATTTGTGTGCTGGTATACAGATCTTAAAATGTGCTGACGACCAGGGAAACGACGGTCTTTATGACCCCGGCCAGCACCATCACCAGGATCGGATTCATCTTAAGCTTCTGAAGCAGGATAATGCAGACAGCAAAGATCACTACAAGTAACCAGTTTGTGTTTGCAAAGGTGATCACTGCCTTACTACCCCAAAATGCAGTGATGAGGATCGAAATCCCGGCGGAGGCGATCAAAGCAACGACCGCAGGCCTCAGGGAGTTCAGGATTCCCTGTAAAAGTGTCAGGTTTCTGTATTTTAAGTACAGCCTGGCAATGCAGGTGACGATGATGCAGGACGGCAGGATGCACCCAAAGGTAGCCGCAAGAGCGCCGCCGATGCCCGCAATCTTTATTCCGACAAAGGTTGCAGAATTGATGGCAATGGGTCCCGGTGTCATCTGGGAGATCGTGATCAGATCTGTAAATTCTTCCATCGAGAGCCAGTGATGGGTGGTCACGACCTGTCCCTGGATCAGCGGCATTGCCGCGTATCCACCGCCGAAGCTGAACATGCCTATCTGCAGAAAACTTAAGAAAAGCTGGAGATAGATCATTTTTTCATTCTCCTTTCTACCACGAATGTCCGTAGTGCGCCGATCAGACCACAGGCAATGACAATAATGATGACATTGATATGAAAAATGCAGGAGGCAAGGAACGCAGCAGCCATGATGCACGTGGAAACAGCATTCTTTTTGTGGATGATTTCTGCCCCCATTTCATATGTTACAGAGGCAATCACAGCTCCGACACCGGCCTGCATGCCGGAAAGCATCTGACTGATGATAAAGTTGTCACGGAACGCGTTGTAGCAGATCGAGATCAGGGAGATAATGAGAAATGGAGGGATGATTGTGCCGATGATCGCTGTGATCACACCTGTCATCCCGGCTAATTTATAACCGATTACAATTGCCCCGTTGACAGCGATGGGTCCTGGAGCTGACTGTGCAATCGCAACGAGATCCAGCATCTCATTCTCCTCAATCCAGTGGTATTCATCTACAAATTTTTTCTTCATTAAAGTCACGATCACATATCCGCCTCCGAATGTAAATGTGCTGAGATACAGGGTCGAGATGAAAAGCTTTATAAGAATTTTCTTTTTATTTTCCATAATCATTCCTTTTAGCCGGATATGCGGCGGAATTTTCATAGATCGTCCGCAGGGAATCTGAGGCTGGCAGTGCCACCAATTCCACAGGAAGTCACAAGCTCCTTTGTAAGATTATCATACAAAAAATAGGATTTTCAACAACTTTTGCCACTTTTTAGATAAAGTTGTATGTTTCTTGACAAATCAGATGAAAGCTGTAATTAATATTGATATCGTATTCTGTTTTATAGCAGTAAGATGGAGGATGACAGAGATATGAATGATAAGTGGCTGGAATTTGCGATCCGGATCCAGAGCATTGCGCAGGCAGGGCTTCAGTATGGGAAGGATAAATATGATAAGGAGCGTTATGAGGAACTGCGTGAGATTTCAGCAGAAATGATGTCTGAGAAGACAGATATCCCGGTTGATAAGATAAGGGATCTGTTCTGTAATGAAACAGGGTATCAGACGCCTAAGGTAGATACACGGGCTGCTGTGTTTTCAGATGGGAAGATCCTGCTTGTACATGAAAATAATGGAACCTGGGCACTGCCGGGCGGATGGTGTGATGTGGATCAGTCTGTAGCTTCCAATACAGAAAAGGAAGTACGGGAGGAAACAGGCTTTACGGTGCATGCGGACAGGCTGATCGCGGTACAGGACTGGAGAAAGCATAATGCTCAGAATTATGCGTTTGGTGTTATGAAGGTCTTTATTCTGTGCAGGTATGAGAGCGGCGAATTTATGAAAAACATAGAAACGACAGAGATCAGGTTCTTTGACAGGAACAGTATCCCTGAAAAGCTGGCGGTGGAGAAAACCACAAGGGAACAGATACTGATGTGCTTTGATGCTTATGAGGATCCGGACTGGAGGACTATGTTTGATTAGAGGCAGCAGGTCAGTCAGAGTGGACAGAAGAAAAGGAGCAGATTATGAATATTACGGTATATCTTGGGGCAAATGAGGGAAATGATCCCCTTTTAAAAGAAGCAGTGCGTGAGCTTGGAACGTGGATAGGATCCAGTGGAAATACACTTATTTACGGCGGATCAAAAAACGGACTTATGGGGGAGGCTGCAGAAAGCGTGCTGGATGCCGGTGGCAGGGCGATCGGCGTGGAACCGCAGATATTTATAGACCAGGGCTTTGAGTATGACAGGCTGACAGAGCTTATCGTGACAAAGGATATGACCGAACGGAAGACGAAGATGATCGAGCTTGGGGATGCTTTTATCGCTTTCCCGGGCGGAACAGGAACACTTGAGGAAATTGCTGAGGTAATGTCCAAGGTGTCATTGAAATGGCTGTCTGCACCATGTATTCTTTATAATCTGAATGGTTATTATGACAGCCTGAAGGAGCTGCTTCTGCATATGCAGGAAAAAGGACTGTCCTCCAAGGAGCGTCAGCAAGGGATTTATTTCGCAAAAAATCTGGAGGAGATTAAGGGAATCATACAGCATGAAAATAAAAGATAAATATAAGGGGATTTTTTATATCATCCTGGCGGCCTTCGGGTTCGCTTTCATGAATCTGTTTGTGAAGCTGGCGGGTGATCTGCCGGCGATTGAAAAGAGCTTTTTCCGTAATCTGGTAGCTGTTTTCTTTGCATTTACCGTTATGAAAAAGGAAAAGATCCCATTCAACATTCCGAAGGGAACCGGGAAATATATTTTTTTCCGGTCTTTGTTTGGAACAATCGGGATCTTTGCAAACTTCTATGCCATTGGAAAGCTGTATATTGCGGATGCATCCATGCTTAATAAGCTGTCACCTTTTTTTGCCATCATTTTTTCTTATTTTCTGTTAAAGGAAAAAATCAAATTATATCAGTTTGCCTGCGTATTGACAGCATTTGTGGGTGCACTATTCATTTTAAGACCCGGGTTTGACAGCGTTGCTACATTCCCGGCATTTATCGGACTGTTAGGTGGGATGGGAGCAGGCCTTGCATATACTAACGTGCGTATGGCAACAAAACTTGGTGCCCGGGGACCGCTTATAGTATTCTGCTTTTCTGTATTTTCCTGTGTATGTGCGATCCCGTTTATTATTTTTGATCATCAGCCGCTTACATGGTGGCAGCTTGTATCACTTTTAATGGCAGGTCTTTCCGCAACACTGGGACAGTTTTCCATTACAGCGGCATACACCTATGCACCTGCCAGTGAACTGTCTGTATATGATTATACGCAGAGCGTATTTGCTGCCCTGCTTGGCATGATCTTTCTGGGAGAAGTGCCGGATGTCATCAGTATCCTCGGATATCTGATCATCTGTGGTGCGGGAATTGCCATGTTCCTGATCCGGCGGAAAAAAGAAAAAGATCAGACCGGTTGAAAATATAAAAGTAGGACAGAAATGGGAGGAAAGTTATGACCCTGCAGCAGTTAAAATACGTGATAACAGTGGCAGAGACAGGAACAATTACAGAAGCGGCGAATAAGTTATATATTTCCCAGCCCAGCCTTACCAATGCCATTCATGAGCTGGAAAAGGAAATGAATATCGTCATCTTTAACAGGACCAATAAGGGAATCAGCCTTTCCAGGGAAGGTAATGACTTCCTTGGCTATGCAAGACAGGTGCTGGAGCAGGCAGCCATTCTGGAAGACAAGTATAAAAGAAATCATGGTGGGAAAAAGCAGTTCTGTGTATCCACCCAGCATTATTCCTTTGCCGTTAATGCTTTTGTTGACCTGGTCAAGGAATATGGACAGGATGAATATGATTTTAGTCTGAGAGAGACACAGACTTATGAGATCATTGAGGATGTGGTCAGAATGAAAAGTGAACTGGGAATCCTGTTTATGAATGATTTTAATGAGAAGGTGATAGGAAAGCTTCTGAAATCTCATGATCTGGAATTTCATCTGCTGTTTACAGCAAAGCCGCATGTATTTATCAGCAGAGAACATCCGCTTGCAAGGCAAAGTGTGATCACCAATAAGGAGCTGGAGCAGTATCCCTATTTATCCTTTGAGCAGGGAGAGCATAATTCTTTTTATTTTTCGGAAGAAATTTTTTCGGAATCAGAGCGGAAGAAAAATATCAGAGTGCGGGATCGGGCAACACTTTTCAATCTTCTGATCGGACTTAACGGTTATACGGTGTGCAGCGGTGTGATTGATGAAAAGCTGAATGGAAAGGATATCATAGCAGTTCCGCTGGCAGATGAGGATGATATGCATATTGGTTATATTACCCACAGAAAGGGGATCCTCAGCAGGCTGGGAGATTCCTATCTGAAAGCACTGCAGGCATACATAACAGAAAAATAAAATGTCCGGTATATTTTTAAAAAGCAGAGTTGCTATAGCTTAAAACTATGGACAACCTTTATTTTTATGTATTTTTCAGACGGGAAAGCTCCATTTATAATGAAGAAAAATATTTACTGATGGAGAAAAAAAGATGAAAAATTTGCAGACACCCTTTCGATATGATTTTGTAGGAAGCTTTTTAAGACCGGAGGAATTAAAGAAAGCAAGGACTGAGTTCGAGGCAGGAAAGATTACGGCTGAAGAATTGAGAGCAGTTGAGGATACCTGTATTCTGAAGCTTGTGGAAAAGCAGAAGGCAGCAGGATACCATGTGATCACAGATGGAGAATTCCGCAGAGCTACATGGCACCTTGATTTTATGTGGGGATTTCAGGGAGTCGGACATTCCAAAACAGAAACAGGACTGCCATTCCACGGGGAAGCAGCTATGATAGATGATACTTACCTGACAGGAAAAGTTTCTGTGGACAGACATCCTTTTGTAGAGCATTTTAAATTCATCAAGGCGCTGGAAGATGAAAATACTGTGGCAAAACAGACGATTCCTGCACCGGCACAGTTTCTGGAACAGATGATCATGCCATTTGCCCTTGATAATACAAAAAAATACTATGAAAATACAGATGAACTGGTTACTGATATTGCCAGAGGATATCAGAAGGTCATTGCGGATCTATATGAAGCAGGTTGCCGCAACATTCAGCTTGATGACTGTTCCTTTGGAATGTTGGTGGATCCGAGAGCATGTGCGCTGTTTGGAACTGATGAAGCAGGACTTGAGAAGATAAAGGAGCAGCTACTGGAGATCAATAATCTTGCCATAGAAGGAAAACCGGATGATCTGGTGATCAATACCCATGTGTGCCGTGGCAATTTTCATTCTACTTATGCGAGCAGCGGTGCTTATGACAGCGTAGCAAAAACCTTATTTGCCAGGGAAAATGTATCTGCTTACTATCTGGAATTTGATGACGAGCGTTCCGGTGGATTTGAATCATTGGCAGAGGTTTCAGGTGAGAAAAAGGTTGTTCTTGGGCTTATCACCACCAAATCTCCGGTATTGGAAGAGAAAGAAAAGGTGATCGCAAGGATCTACGAAGCAGCAAAATATGTACCGCTTGACAGACTGTACTTAAGTCCGCAGTGTGGTTTTGCTTCCTGTGAGATTGGGAATAAGCTTACGGAGGAAGAACAGTGGGCAAAGTTAAAGCTTGTCAGGGAAATTGCTGAAGAAGTCTGGGGAAAATAAAATGACAGATATTGAGAGAGTCAGGATGGATTTTCGTTCTGGCTCTTTTTCTTGTTTTCAACGGATTTCAGGGGCTTGTGGGGGTATACGGGATTGAAATATAATAAAAGAAAACGAGAGAAGAGGATATATAGTAATGAATATCCATGAATTTGGAAAAGAAAATAAGGAAACCATTCTGCTGATTCATCCATCAGTTGTAAAATGGGATTATTTTGAGAATGTGATTCCTCTGCTGCAGAAGAATTATCATTTGCTTGTTCCGGCGCTTCCCGGCTATGATTTTGAGAATAACAGTGATTTTACCAGCGTGGAGCAGATCGCTGCAGAATTAAATGTCTGGCTGAAGGAAGAGGGTTATACAGAATTATATGCGGTATATGGCTGCTCCATGGGAGGTTCCATTGCACTGATGACAGCGCTTGGACAAAAGATCAGAATAAAGCATTGCGTTATGGATGGCGGCATCACACCGTATCAGCTGCCGTGGATCGTGACACGGTTTATTGCCCTTAAGGATTATCTCATGATGATGATCGGAAGAACAGGCGGTGTGGGCCTGTTGGAAAAGGCATTTGCAACAGATGACTATTCTAAAGAGGATCTGCAGTATGTAGCAGATGTTCTGAGACATTGCAGCAGAAAGACATTATGGCGGACCTTTGATTCGTGCAATAACTATAAAGTTCCTGATCCTGTTCCGGAAATAAATACACAGATCCATTACTGGTATGCAAAGAACGAGGAAAAAGAGAGAAAACTGGACATAGATTATATGAAGCGTAAATTCCCTCAGACTGCGTTTACAGTATTACCGGAATTAGGACATGCGGGACTGGTTTTATTAAAACCGGAACTGTTTGAGGAAATGGTCAGCAGTCTGTAACGGATGCCCGATTTCTGATTTTGCTGTGGGTACTATGCCTGCTTGTAGCGATTGTTTCAACTATGGGGGCGCTTTATCTGAAAATGAATCTCTCGCAAAAGAGCTCGCTCAATCGGAGGTTGTAGTAAAGGGGGTTTACAATGGGGTTTTGGATTTTTATGTTGATTATGGATTTGCTTCTTCCATTTACGATGATTGGTTCTGGAAGATATTTTATGAAAAAGGCTCCAAAGGAAATAAATTCAGTATTTGGATATCGGACTTCGATGTCTATGAAGAATAAAGACACATGGGAATTTGCTCATAAATATTGCGGTAAAGTCTGGTATGTCTGTGGAATGGTTATGTTGCCAATAACAGTAATATTCATGCTTTTAGTAATTGGAAAAAGTGAAGATTGTGTTGGGAGTATGGGAGGAATTATTTGTGATGTTCAACTTATTCCTTTAATTGGGTCTATTCTCCCAACAGAAATAGCATTAAAAAAGAATTTTGATAAGAATGGAACAAGACGATAAAGTTTGCAGAATCAAGAAAATTGGAAGTTTTTTAAGTAAATTACAACTCTACGGAGCATAGAAACCGCTAAAACTCACCATATTCTACGTTACGTGGGTGTAAATAAACAATGGGAATTTATACAATGAATCCAGAAAGGAGGACACGAACCTATGGACCAAATTAAGATAGGTAAATTTATTGCTGAAGAAAGAAAAGCAAAAAAATATACTCAACGGGAATTGGCAGATAAGCTTAGTATCAGCGATAAAACAATCTCAAAATGGGAAAGGGGTAATGGTTTCCCAGAAGTATCATTGTTACTTCCACTTTGCAATGAACTAGAAATTACAGTAAATGAACTTCTATCTGGTGAAAGATTGCAAGCGATGGATTATAAAAAGAAAGCGGAGGAAAATATGGTGAATTTAGTGAAAGAAGCTCAAGAGAGTAAAAAGAAGATTATAATGTCTGCAATGGTTGGTGTTTTGGTAATTGTTGCAGCAGTACCTTTATTTGTTGTTGCGGGAATGTTTGAAATGCAGGTATGGACTAGAGTGCTATTGATGGGGATTGGATTTGTAATAGTGGTAATGGGAATCTCTATTGCATGTGTATTAGACAGAGAAGCAGGAGCTTTTGAATGTCCTGAATGCAAGGAGCGATTTGTTCCTGATATGAAATCCTATGTTATGGGACCTCATACAATTACCAAAAGAAAGTTAACTTGTCCAAAATGTGGATGTACAAAATATTGCAAACATGTTTTAACCAGATAAGGTGAAACTTCCAGTTTGTAGAATTCAAAAATTTAATATGAAATGTGAGATAGAGCGTATGGAAATTAACTATACGTTCTATTTTTCCCTTTTTTGAAAAAGTGATTAAAAAATTATTGACATTTTGTTACTGGAACGGCAGATCAATACGATGTATTATCAGCGTATTTTAGCAAGCCAAGATAAGATAGCGGTTGCAAATGAAATTCAAACAACAGAGCCAAAACCAGAATATGAGAAAATAGTGAAAGATCCTTATGTTATGGAATTTCTGCAGATTCAGCCTGACACACATGTATATGAAGTATGGCAACGAAAAATCGGAATCTTTACAGTATACATAGGATAGCAAAAATTATGGGATTTATGTATACTCCGGTTCTTTTATTTGGTGCCGGAAGTGCGGAAGTGTTCTGCACGATACTGCTTTGGTGTTTTCCCGGTCTTTTCCCGAAATACAGATGTGAAATAACTTTGACTGGGAAACGCCAGTGTAGAAGAAATTACAGAGATCGCATAATCGGAATGGCAAAGCATATTCTGAGCGGTCTCTATTTTTTTGCTCTGTATATAGGAACTGACAGAAATTCCCATCTCTTTTGCGAACAGGTGACTTAAATAACCGGGAGATATGCCGGCATGAGCGGCGAGCGTCGGGACAGTGATACGATTATGTAAATGATCATAGATATATTCCAGACACTGGGCAACCGGACGGGAGCAGGCATGATTTCTATGCAATTTTTCCATGCGAGTAGTGTAATCCAGACACATCTGCGGGTGCAGGGCGGAAATTTCTTTTTTTGATTTCATTAGATCCGCCTTATGAATGTAGTAGTCGCTGAGATCATAAGCCTCTGTGACTTCCATACCTCCTTCGATGCAGTATCTTGCCAGCATAGCAGCAGTGATGGTAAAGTGGTATTTCAGATTTTGCAGAGGAGAATCCGAGAGGACACCCAGGCCTTTCTTTTCCTGAAAAGATTCATGGCATAATTCTTTTATTTTTTCGGTATTTCCCTGCCTGACATAGCTATAGAATTCCGCTTCCGGATCATAAGGGGCGCGATAAGTTTCTAATTCTCTGCGGACATATTGTTGATAGAGAAGTTCCTGAGGAATGTTCATATGGACACCTTTCTGAAATTATGAAAGTGTTTTTCAAAACCGCTATGCGATTCTTTCTCTTGTGGAGTGAAGATAGTGGCACACTGATAGCTATAAATAATATAGCATAAAAACGATAGAAATAATATAGAAACGATATATGAATTTTGTTTCAAATTATATGATAGAGAAAAGAAGAACTGCAGGATTATAAATTTTCCGTTGTGAAGGATCAGGAGGGCAAGAGCATGAAATTAGAGAGAGGTATCAATTTAGGTGGCTATTTATCTCAGTGTGTGCATAGCACAGAACATTACGATGCATTTATTCAGGAAGAAGACATTCGTAAGATTGCTTCCATGGGATTTGACCATGTACGTCTGGCAATTGATTATGAAGTACTGGAAGATGAATATGGCAGAACCAGAGAAGAGGGCTTTGCTTATGTGACCAGAGTGGTGGAATGGTGTAAACGGCAGGGATTGAACATTGTACTGGATCTGCATAAAGCGTATGGCTATGATTTTAATAATGCCGGAGATAAGAAAAAGAATATTCTGTTTACAAATAAAATGGTGCAGAAGCGTTTTGTAAATCTGTGGATCAAGATCGCAGAGCATTATGCGAATGAGACGCATGTCGCATTTGAACTGCTGAATGAAGTGGTAGAGCAGGAAAATGCGGAAGCGTGGAATCTGCTCATTGCGGAAACGGTGGACGCTATTCGCCGAATAGCCAGAGACACCATTATTATATACGGCGGAATTCAATGGAACAGTGTGAAGACATTGAAACTGTTAAGGAAGCCCAAGGATGAAAACATATTGTTCACGTTCCATTTCTATGAGCCGTTGCTGTTTACCCATCAGAAAGCACACTGGGTACCGACCATCAGCCAGACCGAAGATATCTATTATCCGGAAGCAATGGACTATTATCGTACAAAGTCACTACCCATCGGATATCAGGGAGAAGTAGTCTGCAAGGCACAGTCACAGACCATGGGAACAGAATTTATCACGGAAATGGTGATGGAAGCGGTTACTGCTGCGAAAAATGCCGGAGTGACTTTGTACTGTGGAGAATTCGGTGTTATTGATCAGGCGCCTGTAGAAGATACCCTGCGCTGGTTCACGGATGTGGATACCGTATTCCGACAGTTCGGTATCGGTTGTGCTGTCTGGACGTATAAGGAGATGGATTTCGGACTTATTGGGGAACATTATGCACCGATTTGCGAACAATTGTTGAAGCTTTGGAACCGGAAGTAGGTGGAAAATGTAAGTGAAAAGATTGTATAAGGAGTTGCCGCCATTCAATGGCGGCAATTATCGTATAGATAAAAACAATACTCCCTTTTCGGAATTGTGTACCCACTGAAAACGAGCCTATAAACATGCATTCACAATGCATAAAAACACGTTCCGGCTATTTCCCACACATTGAAATATACACTTAGATAACGTATAATACGAAATATATTTTGGGGGGATTATGACCATGAAAAAGAAATTATGCAGTATTGTTTGTCTTTGCTGCTTTGTTTCAATTATGTTATGTGCATGTGGAAGAAAAGAACAGGGGAATCCTATTAGATTGCCAGCCAGAGAGGATATTGTATCGATTGGTGTCTCTGACGGTGACAAATATGCTATGTCACCTAACGCAGAAGGTGAAGCTACGGAGTTTATTGATGAATTTTTATCTATGCTAATGGATATGGAAACAACCAGTCAGCAATCAATCAATGATGCACCGGTCAACAAAGATTCTATTACGATCAATATAAATTGTGATGGGGCGGCAGGAACTACTCTTTTTTACTATGTAGATAAAGGAATCGAATATGTAGAACAGCCATATCAAGGAATTTATAAACCAACGCCTGCTTTAGGTAATTGTATAACTGAAATGCTTGCTTCGGCAGATAATAGACCGCTAATGGTAACATTTCAGGCATCGGTAATTGAAACGAATCATGATTCAATAATAGTAAAACCGGTAGATGGTTCTTTGGAACTTGATTCAGCAGATAAGTTTTATATATCAAACGAAGAGAACCTTGAATTGCAAATTGGAGATTTCGTAGAAATTAGCTATAACGGAGAAATAATGGAATCATATCCTGCACAATTAGGAGAGGTTTATAAAATTACCGTGATAGAACAGACAGAAGCAAATGCCATGTGGGATAGAATACCTATGGTAAGAATAGATGGTAAATTATACTACGATACAGGGAGAGAAAGCATCATGGATGCACGTTGTGGCACTATGGATGGAGAAATAACATCAACTGTCGATGGAACTGAAATACCAACAGAAGATAATCAGTCTAATTTTGGAAGTGGATTTGGTTATCAGTATGGAGCAGACGATACAATAGAAATTTATATGAATGAAAAGTGGTTCGTCTTTGAATACAGAGAAGAATCTGAATGAGAGAATAAACGATAGATAAGTCAAATTAAATTCAAAAGGCTGTCTCAATAAAGGGATAGCCTTTTTTCAATTCTCAGCCTAAATTTTCTCAATATTCAGTAGGCAAAATCCAAGATACAGTTTTGCATATTCCAACGGCTCATCAATGGCAAGTGCGTTTAGTGCACAGCCTGATCCGGGAAGGTTTTCCGGGCTTTTCTTATACCTAAACGGGTGACAAAAGTTTGACTGTTAGAGCCCGGAGGAATCGACCACTCAGAGTCCAGTAGAAACAACCAATCCGAGCTCATTAGAAATAGCCAATGCACCTGCTTGATTATGTAAAATGGGAGAATTTTGCAAAAGTAATTAAAAGAGCAATGATCGCATGTGAGAACAGTGGGCATAGTATTCCAGACGATTTTCCTGAGGTCAGGAAAATCGTTGCAGCTGGAGCAGCCACGAAACCAAAAAAAGATTATGAGCTGTCAATCATTCTTTAATAAATATGCTGTTACGAAGTGTGTAAATCGTATATGAAAAACCCTGGCTGTTGAATTCGATGGAACGCCGTGTGCGGTGAAAACTGCATGCACGGTGTGGAGCGGGGGAAAATCTGGAGATTACATCAAAAGATTACCTATCGCTATCTGGTGCTAAGTCTCAGGGCATGAAGCAGCTCATGGCCGGCGGCGGTGTGGCTCTTATCGGTACTACTCTTGTGCCTTTACTTTCCGGTTTGTTCTAATTAGGTTGTATTTATCCTAAGATTTGTGTATACTATAGTAAATAGATCACGGAGGTGCTCATATGACTATAGATACAAAAACAATGGTTTCTATTTCAGAAGCTAACCAGAATTTTTCTAAAGTAGCAAGACTGGTAGACGAATGCGGTTCGGCAGTAATTTTGAAGAATAATGTACCAAGATATCTTGTTATAGACTTTAGTAAAGCAGATAAGGATTTTACAGCATCTGATGAAGATGTGTTAAGTATTTCAAAGCAACTTATGGAACAGAATAAGGAAGCGTATGAGGTACTGGCTAAATGAAAAAATTGAGCAAAGAGCAGATTCTTATGCTTCATACTCAATTGATTCAGCAGACTGGTGGAAGCGATGGAGTCAGAGATTATAATTTATTGGATTCAGCTTTAGAAACTCCTTTTCAGTCCTTTGGAGGAGACGAATTGTATCCTACAATACAGGCGAAAGCCGCAAGGCTAGGATATGGGCTAATTAAAAACCATTGTATGATAGATGGTAATAAAAGGATTGGAACTCATGCAATGCTGGTTTTTCTTGCTTTGAACGGAATAGAACTTAAGTATACTCAAAAAGAATTATACGAAACAATTCTTGATGTTGCAGCGGGAAACATTGAATATGAAGGCCTATTGCAATGGGTTTTGGATCATCAAAACTAAATAGTGTAACTGGCATAAGGCCGAACATGGAAAATAATCTGTGCTCGGTCTTTTCTTATGCCCAAATTAGTAGAGAATATGGAGAATTTATATTATGGCATTTTTTCAGAGCGCAGTAGGAACATTGCAGACACTTGTAATCGCACTTGGAGCGGGTCTTGGAATCTGGGGTGCAATCAATCTTATGAAGGATATGGTAACGATAATCCCGGTGCAAATGCTCATGTGCGATAAAGTAACACAACTAAAATAAAGAAAGACAGCCCACTATTCCGTAAAATAATGGAGAGTAATAGAGAAAACGTTTTTTCTATGCTAAAATAGGCACATAAAGTAGAATGACAATCAAGATATACAAGAAAACGCTTAAACTCCACCGTTTGTCATGTAATTGTATAGCTCACTTGCTGGAGTGCAAATGAGTATTTTGATAAGATTTATACACAAAATCAAAAGGAGGAACGCATATGGAGTTCGCAGAAAAACTTATAGCACTACGCAAAAGTAGAGAATTAACACAGGAACAACTGGCTGAGCAGCTTAATGTTTCAAGACAGTCTATTTCAAAATGGGAAAGTGGGCAGGTCATACCCGAAGTAGAAAAGATTGTTGAACTAAGCAAAGCATTCGATGTTACCGTGGATTATCTGTTAAAACCATCAGAGATAGATGAATTATCGGTTAAAACAGAAATTCTGGAACAGCAACAGAAACAGATGTTAGTTAGGGAACAGAAACGCACTCAAATTTCCAAAAATATCATGTATTCGATTGGAATTTATTTGATATTTTTTGCAGTCTATTTCATTGGGCATTTCTATTTTGAAATATGGAATGCTTCTGTAATTCTTGCGGAATTACTCATTGCAACTACAATTGTAGTTTTTGTT
>ENA-OZGG01000171-OZGG01000171.1-human-gut-metagenome-genome-assembly--contig:-NODE-171-length-28876-cov-7.953194_pt1 | contig 28876 bp, 27 predicted proteins | sample MGYA00244659_ERZ653664 | MGnify/ENA primary metagenome ERZ653664 (study PRJEB26926, sample SAMN06165233) | human gut metagenome | biome: ENVO:00009003; feature: ENVO:2100002; material: ENVO:00002003... | reverse complement strand
AGATTGCCTCTTGTCTCGTGGGCTCGGAGATGTGTATAAGAGACAGATATAGTACCATACATATCTTTAATCTGTCATCAGCTCTTTTCTTGGCATTGCATATTCTGGATCATGACTGGTTTTTTCTCTTCATAAAATTTCATAACAGCAGGCATCGGATCCCCGTAATAGGCATCATACAGATCATATTGCAGTACCTGTTCTTCCCCCGGCAGCCAGTTAATATTCATTCTGCCAGGCATGCCAAGGGTCTCCTGAATCAGCTCCCTGATCTCGTTTTTTATTGCCGTCCATGCAATGCCTGTCTTCTCAGGGAACAAATGTATAGTAACTTCTATTTGATCCTTATGTTTTTCAAAGATATGCAGGTTATTCCTGATCTTTCGTCTTTCCGCCTCCGGATCTTCCAGATAGGTACCAAGACCAATTCCATATAGCAGTCTTTTCTTATGTATCTGTTTATCAGCCGCTTCCGGTTTTCTCACCAGAATTTTCTGTTCCCAGACAACACGGGTATCTGTCCCAGCAGCCTCTGCCAGCTTTTCAATGTACCACTGCTTCTTGTCTTCCGAATTAAGCAGGATCCGATCTGCATACATCACTCCAGGCATGGTTACATAATACTTCATATTCTGGTATTCTCTGGAATCTTTTCCATATAATTCTCCTTTTCCATACGGAGATACATAAATCAGCTCCTCTGTATATTTCCGGAGGTTCACTGCATAAAGCAAAGGAGGAACACTGATATTCGGGTTCCATTCATCATATGGATTCTGGCTATAGATCTGTTCCGGGCGAAGTAATTCCAGATACTCTGCCGTCAGCTGTTTCACATCCAGAATCTGTTTTTCCTCCACGTCAGATAATCCGGCTGCTTCTGCGAAATCCCCCGCACTCCATGTATGCCATTTCATTGGAGATCCATCATAATCCTTATTATACCAGGGCAAAATAACCAGATATGGCATAGTGTTCATATCCCTGCATTTTTCTTCCCACAGAGACCGGATATTATCCCATTCACCTGGATAACTGATCAGAAACAACGCAATTTTCTTGGAACTGACATTCTCTCTCCACTCCTGTTTTATTATCTGCATAATGTCAGAAAGATCATGCGTTCCCCTCTCTACACATCCACCTGCAGAACACTGCTGGTATAACCGGTACAGTTCTTCACAATATCGTTCCAGCAATCCGATAATTTTATGCTTTTCAAAGCCTGCCTGCTCCAGCATGGTTCCAAAATCAATAGCAAGCTGCTGACTCACAGATATTGCCTTCACTGTCACATCTGATTCCTGCATTTGATATGTATTTATGATCTGGTCTTTCAGGGTAAGAAGCTCCTGTAAGCATTCCTCTCCCATTGTTTTATAGGATTTTTCTTTATATTCCAGTTCTTCTCTGATTCTTTCCAATTTTTCTCTGTCAAACTTAAAAGAAGGCAAGGGAAAATCCAGTACCTTCTGCAGATTCTTCTTTTGTCCTTCAAAAAATGGATAATCATGGGCACCGGCATTTTTTACCAGCCGAAGATAATCGCCATACCTTTCCCTGAGCATTTTATCATAAAGACTTGGAACCGGTATTTCTGTATATTCAAATGGCAGATAAACAGGCTCCCCATAATATTCCTTTGGATAATAATGCGGCTGCTCTTTCAGCCCCCATGGAAACATCTGTACCAGATGGTCTGCCTCCTGCTCCGGCACCCAGGCAAAACATTTTTCTGTCTCCCCGTAAAGATATCTTGCCATTTCCACCGGATCTTCAATCCGTTCATAATGCTGTCCTGTCATCTGTTCCAATCTGCGAAGATGCCATTCCCTATCCTTATCCTGTATTTTTCCCTCTGTAATCCCATCTGCAATTCCAAGCATGTATTTGCAGATGGTTTTTCTTTTTTCCTCTTTATCCCGGTCCCTGTGAACATAGTCCAGTACAAAAATATCCACACAGGCGATATAAGGGAAATTATGGAACCGGCGCAGATGCTTTTTTTCAAAACAGAAGTGATTTCTTCCAACCACTTTCCCCATAAATAGCCAGAAATCCGGCTGATTACGGAAGGTCTGCACAGCATATCCTTCTTCCATATCCGGGACTGCTACCGTCAAAAAGCGGATGTAGTCCTCTCTTTTCATGACAATATCAATATCATCATCCCATGGAACGAAGCCTCCATGTCGTACACATCCAAGGAGTGTTCCCCAGTCAGCATAATATGTAATATGATGTTTTCTGCAGATCCGGTCAATTTCCTGAAGGACAGTAAGCTCTGCTGCCCATGCCTGCTTGATCGCTGCCGGAATCACAAATCCGCATCTTACTTCATCCAGTAGAAAAGATACCGGTATTTCTTTTTTCATCTGTATATCCTGACTATCCTCTGTCATACGATCTGATCATCACTCCTGAATCTCTACATTCTGCAGCATTACCGGTTTTTCGTTCTGTTTTACAAGCTGCGCTGTCCTTCCGGCATCCCCATAGAATGCATCTGCCATTTGCACTGCTTTCTCTTCCTCCAATGGTCCTTCTATGGTAATCCAGTCTTTTCCATCATACTTCTTAAGCAGGTTTTCATATTTCTTCAGTATGCCCGGAACCCTGTGAAGCAATCTTTCTCTTAAGCTTTCGTCCTGCACCCAAAGCACATGGATATGTTCCTTTTGCTCTTCAAATACTTTCAAGGCATATTCTATTTTGGAGATCATCTTTTCCTTATGCTCCAGAAGTCCGTTTCCACTGATATAATACAGAATCAGTTTCTTATCCTGCCACTCTGTAGGACGCTGCACTTCATTTTTCATTTCATAAAGCGCTGCTCCTGTTCCCTGAATTTTCCCTTCCCAGATTGACCGTGTTTCTTCCCCTGCCCACTGGCACAGGTATTCTACGTAGCTCTGTTTCATGGCTTCTGATTGGACAATCACCTGATCTGCATTCACAACTCCCGGAAACGGCACGAAATATTCTCTGCTTTTCAGACCTCTTTCGTCTTCCGGATCCATTTCATCAATCTTAAACCACGGAATATAAATTAGCTTTTCTGTGTTCTTCCATAATTCACTTGAGTAATATTTTTCATTTACTGTTACACTGTAATTCCACTGATCATATGGATTCTGAATGTAAATAATATCCGGATGATTATTTTCCACAAAATATTCATAATAAGGTGTAATCTGCACATAATCAGGAAATTGATCTCCATCATATTGCATCTCACTTAAAGCTGCTCCCATTTGTCTTTTATAATAATAAGGAATGGGGACTACTTTCACATCACAGTCCTCATCCGCAGATGCTTCTTTCCAAAGACTCTCAAGTACACTCCAGTGGGACGCATGGTATGGCATGAACACAACTTCTCTCCGGATTTTCATCTGCTCCGCTTCCTGCATGATCATCTGTACTGTCTCATCAAGAATCGCCCGTACTTCCCCGGGATCAGGCATTCCCTGCTCGCAGATCATTTCATAAACCTGATAAGCCATTTCGCAGTATTGCTCCAGACACGCTACGGTTTGTGTTTCCTCTCCCACTTTCTTTTCTATAGACTCTCCGATTCCCACTGCAACATTCTGCATTTCCTGCAACAATTGAAGAACTGTTTCTTTTTCACCGTACTGCATCAGCACTTCCAATTGCTCATGAATTTTTATAAGCAATTGGAGTTTTTTCTGTAATGTTGCCAGAAAAACCGGATTCTTTTTTTCTTTATTCTCTATATATTCATACTTTGGGAATGAAACTCCATTTTCACTCAGATACTTCTCCTGTTTATCATAAAGAGGATAATCATGACTTCCTCCCTTTCGAACACTCTTCATATAATCCCCATACTTCAGCTTTAAAATGCAATCATAGCCAACTGGCACCGGAATCATAATATTTTCAAAAGGCATTAAAATAGAATCCGCATAACATTCTTTGGGATAAAGATGCCCTCCATTCTCCATTCGTTGGGGCATAGCTGCAATATTGTCTGCTTCCTCTTCTCCAAACAAAGCATATAAGGCACATACGATCTTATATAACTGATTCTTGATATTTCCCTGTCGGTCAATCTTCTGTCCAGACACTTTTTCAATATAAGCAAGCCATTCTTCCAGTTCTTCTGAGTTCATCAAACCTGCTCCATTAGTATCAGCTGCTGTCTTAACCAGTTCAACCAGTTCTTTCTGCATCTGTTCTTCTTCCGGATTTCTGGATGCATAATCTAAGGGAAAAATATCTACACCTCCCGCGAAGGGACAGTTATGGTATTTATCGAGAAATTCCGGTGAGCAATCCACAAATTCTGCATTCAGCACCCTGGTCATAACATCCCAGTAGTCCTTATCTTCTTCATAATCTAAAACAGCATATTCCTTGGGCAGTTCTCCCGGTAATACCTTTCGGAATTTCTCATAGTCCATTCGTTTCATGGCAATATCCATATCATCATCCCACGGAATATATCCACGATGTCGAACCGTTCCAAGCAATGTGCCCCACTCTGCGAAATACTGAATATGATGTTTTCTGCAGATCCGGTCAATCTCATTCAACACTTCAAGCTGCATTGCCCAGTAGCTTTTCATTTTAGCACTTACAAAAAATCCCGCTTTTACTTCATCTTCAAAATAGGAATCTGGAAAATTCATTGTCTGTTCTCCTGCATTCTCTTAAAAAAAAGGAATCGGAGAGAATCCGATTCCTTTTTGGTAGTTGTCTCTACACTATTTCTCTAACTATTAGCTAAGTAAGGACAGAACACCCTGATTAGACTGATTAGACTGTGCAAGCATAGCCTGACCTGCCTGAGCAAGAATGTTGTTGTTAGAATACTTAACCATTTCTGAAGCCATATCTGTATCACGGATAGCAGACTCAGCACTTGTTGTATTCTCTACAACGTTATCCAGGTTGTTGATAGTGTGCTCAAGACGGTTCTGAATAGCACCAAGATCAGATCTCTGCTCTGAAACAGCCTGAATAGCTGACTTAGCCCATACATTCAATCCTGCGAAGTTGGATGCTGTAAGCTTACCTTTACCAACCTTGTCTGCAGAACTCATACTAGCAAAGTTCTGGAACTTCTTAATAACAGCTGCTGCGGTCTTTAAAGCTGTGCTTGCCTTCATAGCTGATAACTTAGATGCATATGTTGCAGCACCAAGAGAAGCAACTCCCATGTTCTTAATAGTTACCATGATCTTGTTGTTCTTGCTAGATTCTGCACCAACCTGAAGTCCCTTCTTTGTGAAAGAACCATTTAACAGGCTCTGCTCATTGAAAGTAGTTGTTTCCTTAACACGATCGATTTCATTCATCAGCTGGGAAACTTCTGATCCGATGTAGCTTCTGTCCTGAGTTGTAAGAGTTCCATTCTCACCCTTAACAGCCAACTCGTTAATTCTCTGAAGCATATCCTGAACTTCTGCAAGAGCACCTTCAGCAGTCTGTACTGCAGAAATACCATCCTGAGCGTTTGCAGAAGCCTGTGTCAGACCTCTTACCTGACGTCTCATCTTCTCGGAAATGGAAAGACCTGCTGCATCATCTGCTGCTCTGTTGATCTTGTAACCAGAAGATAACTTCTCAGTTGACTTAGCCTGTGTCTTGGTTGTTATTCCTAACATTCTGTTAGAGTTCATTGCTGTTAAATTGTGTTGTACTACCATAGTATATTCCTCCTTGAATTTAAGGTCGCTTCCCTGCGACTCATTTTTGACTGTAATGACTTCTGACAGTCGTACGCACCACCAAAAATCATCACTGTTAAGATTCGTAAGCAATTATCTTGCTTTACTTGTTATTTATATCGGTGAAACTCCAAAATACTTTATAGATCTTTTGAAATTTTTAAATATTTTTATTTTTTCCTCAATTGCTGCTGCGCTCTTAAAAGATCCCACTACTATTTCATAGGAGGTTTGAAATCCCTTATCTGCGCAGAATGCCATGCCGCCAGAAAGTATACCTTGTGCAGACGCTACCCCATGTGCAATTCCCTGTGCAGAGATTTTGAAAAAAACCTGCTTCCTTCTTCTGACCCCCCTGTGTCTGTAACGGCTGTGGAAAACGGTCTTCCTATAGCCCAGAAAAGCGGGTATATCATACTGGCTTTGCCCACCGGGAATACCGTGATATCCTTTCAGAATCCCGGATCGGACGCACTTATGAGGACTTTAAGGGATATCTTCTGGATTATCCCGATCCTGCAATCACCCAGCTGGATTCTGTGGAAGAAAAAAGGGCAATAAGGTTCTTCTTACTGTTCACTTTGCTATTCACTTTGTAAAAGCAGAACTCATGCTTGCTTTTCTCCGTGATCACAATGATTCCCAGTCTGTGATCGATATCTTCAAGCGGCTTTACTTCGAACTGCGTCCGGATCGTTTTTGCACACTTTTTAAAATCTGCCTTGCAAATAACGGCACTGAATTTTCAAGTCCCAAAGCGGTCGAATACGACCGTCAGGGAAATCTGCGCACCCACATTTTTTATTGTGATCCGAGTGCTTCCTATTCGCAGGAGGATATCTGTCTCATGGATGGATCATATCAACTCCTACAGCTGGGAAAGTATTGGAATAAATGCCCTTATGATGTGTTTTCTTTTCTGTATAGGCAGGAGATCCCTGATCTTCCTGGGTGCCACAAAGCTCCTCCCAGGGACGTGACACTCAATCGCTCCATTTTTCACAGGGAGGGCAGCCATGAGAGTGGATAAGAATTCCATTGATTACCAGGTTAATTTAGTCGCCCTGCAGGAGATGGCAAATGTCGTTCCCATGACTCGCAGGGAACGGCACTGTCTCCGGAAGTGGGTGCATAAAGGCAATGAATTCGAATCAGATCCATGGAACTTCTGGAAAGACTCTGACACGGAGCTTCATTGGATGCACATATCACTGCAGGAGCAGCTCCTTTCTCACCTCTTCTACAAAAGAAGCCTCACATCCTGCTATGGCACAGATATCTTCTATTTCATATCCCCGGTCCAGCATATTTCGGACTACAATTTTCGTCTTTTCTAAATTGCCTTCGTTTCTTCCTTCATTTCTCCCTTCTCTTCTTCCTTCCCTTCTTCCTTCATTTCTGTTATCCTCCATCAATTCTTCCAATGCCTGGCACATATTGTATTCCTCCTCTTCCCCGTTTTCTGTTTTATACTTATCCTTCTTCTGAAGCATTGCTGCATTATCTGTCATGACTGCTATTGCTTCCCAGGTTTCTTTGCTCAAATGAGTCCAAAACAACAGTATCAACCAGGTAAATCCTGCATTTCTTTCACCAGTGCAGGGGCACATTCAGCAGCTTTACAGATATCATCTACAGAAAATCCCATTCGCAGAAGGTTACGGACTACAATTTTCGTCTTTTCCAAATTGCCTTCGTTTCTGCCTTCTCTTCTTCCTTCTCTTCTTCCTTCTCTTCTGCCTTCATTTCTGTTATCCTCCATCAGTTCTTCCAATGCCTGGCACATATTGTATTCCTCCTCTTCCCCATTTTCTGTTTTATACTTATCCTTCTTTTGAAGCATTGCTGCATTGTCTGTCATGACTGCTATCGCTTCCCAGGTTTCTTTGCTCAGATGAGCATAAGCCTCATTTTTCATCAGCTCTGCCATCCTCTCTTTATCCTTCCGGCAGTTCATCGCACGGAACAGCTGCTTTAAGCCGGAATGGAACTCTTCAAACCCTTCCTGCTCGTTGATACAAAATAATGTCAGTGGATAATCCTTAAACAATGATCGAACCGATTCCTCTGGATCAAACTCCATCATATCCGACAGCTTTCTTGGTCCGTCCCATGGTTCCTCCCCGCTGTAGAGGCAGATCGTATAAACCGGATGCAGCCTGTCTGATCTCAGGATTCCTGAAAGCTTCTCATCTATGGTGGTTTTCAATTCTTCCTCAGATTCTTCCTTATGCCTTGCAAGAAGCCTCCGTTCCTGCTTTCTCTCCTTCAGCTGTCTGCTGTATTCTGCGGCATCATAGCCCATGCACCGCACCGGCATGCCATAGTCTATGTAGCTCTGGTTTTCTACCGCCAGCACCTGCAGGATCATCCCTGAACGGTACCTCATTTTCACATCACGGAAGATCTCCGTTCCTTTTTGCAGTGACTTTCCCGGCTGCCCTTCCTCCGCGGCCACATAGCTCCCGGAAGCCTCCTCCAGATCCTCTGCCCGGATGACCTGCCTTCCCTGAAAGCAGCTGCCATTGAAGAGATCCGCAAACCGCCTTTTGTCCTGCAGATACGCCTTCATGCACCTATCGTATTTCCCCATATGATTCCTCCTTTGCGTGCAGGAGTTTTCTATGGGTTTTGAAAATCCCCTGCCTGTTCAATTTAATGTTGGATTGAAAAGCATGGATTTTCTGATCTTTTAGAATATCAGAGTACTTCCTGGCAGGAAGGCTTCTGATCTTAAGAAAGGACTTTGTCCGAAAATAAGAAAACTTCTATGCTTTGGTTTGAGTGTAGCATAGAAGTTTTCATTATGCAATAAATGTTTTTCCGTTATATGGTCTTAAATGGCTTTTCTGGAAAGCTGCTTCACGGTTTCCTTCAGTTTTTCATATCCCTCTACCGGATCATCGATATCTGCCACGGCACGCTCCATTGGGCAGATGCCATCTCCGGTACGGTTGCTGATCACCTGGATGCATCTTCCATAGCTGATCTTCTTGTCATGTGCAGTCAGATATTCCTCTGCAGCTTTGCTCATCAGCTCTCCATAAATATCACTGGCTCCGCCAAGAGTAAGCAGCATGGCTGCAGCCTTTCCTACGATTTTATCTACGATCACCGCATCAAACAGGATCTCACGGTTATTCTCCATCACCTTCATGATCGGGCGGATGCCATTGCCAAGATCCTGATATACGATCTCATTCTGTCTGATCACGACAAAGGAAGCCTTTCCTTCTGCGATCAGCTGCTTTGCCTGCTCACGGACTGACTGCAGGGCATCTGACCGGCCGGGCATTCCTTCTCTTCCCATCAGCTTTTCGAACACCTTCACACATACCGGAATGAGGATCAGCTGGATCACGGTACCGGGGATCCCATCGATGTTGGAGGCAAATACACTGGCAAAGGTAACCGGCTTATTTCCTGCAAACATCATAACGGCGAAGATGATCCCATGCACGATCCTGCCCGGGATCATGGCTGCAAGCAGTGCCGGATAGATCTTCAGCTTTCCGGAATGATAAAACAGTCCGCCAAGGAGTCCATAAACTGCAAGCTCACCGATCATCACCGGAAGCATCGGGTAAGGTGCCGGCATTCCGGTCAGGATACTGGACAGGATTGGTGTAATGATGCCCCCGATCAGTCCGTAAAGTGGTCCGCTGAGCATTCCCATCAGATATACCGGTAAATGCATGGGAAGCAGCACAGTACCGGGAACGCCGAAAGCATGTCCGGTAACAAAAGGAATGATCAGGCCTGCTGCCACCAGCATGCCTGTGACTGCCATATTTCTTGTTTTACTATTCTGTCTCATCTGTCTTCTCCTCTTCTGTTCTTATTGCAAGGGTGCTTTCAGCTTTCCCGTCTTGCCGCCCTTAACTCCGCCAAGGGAATTCTGGTTCAGGATATTGGTATCAAAGGAGAAGGTTATGCTTTCCTCTTCCCTTACTCTCTTTAATGCCAGCCGGATCATCCGGTCGAGAAGCTCCGGGTAGCTGATTCCTACAGGCTCCCACAGGTAAAAGGCCAGGGAGCCCGGAATGGTATTGATCTCATTAAAGTAAAGCTTTCCATTTTCCTCATCGATCATGAAGTCAATCCTGGCTACACCGTTACAGCCAAGCTTCTGGAAGGATTTTACTGCCAGCTCCTGTACTTCCTTTCTCTTTTCAGGAGAGAGCTCTGCCGGGATCTTACGGGACACGCTTGCCATGCCCTTTGAGCCGCTGCCCTTGGCATTGCTTACATATTTATCCTCATAGCTTAAGATATCCTTGGTATGCAGAGGCTCTTCGCATTCGGAAGCAATCGCCTCATTTTCATCTCCAAGTACGGCGCAGTTGATCTCACGGAGCTTTGTGATCGCATGCTCAATGATGATCTTTCTTGCATAAAGGAACGCATCATCAATGGAATTGGTGAGCTCACTGCGGTTTCTCGCCACACTGATCCCCACACTGGAGCCAAGATCTACTGGCTTTACGATAGCCGGATAGCCGATCTCCTTTTCCACCTTATCAAGGATGCTGTCGATCTCCGCATAATCGGATGTAGTGAAGCAGTAGCCATCCAGCACCGGAACACCATTCTCCTTCAGCACCACCTTTGATGCGTATTTATCCATGCCAAGGGCAGAGGCCGTCACGTCACAGCCCACAAAGGGAATACCAATCGTTTTTAAATAGCCCTGCAGGGCACCGTCCTCCACATTGGTTCCATGTACGATCGGGAATGCGATATCCACTTCTATGCTCTTTTTGCCAAACAGCTTCACCGGATAGGGCATCAGCACGATGTGATCGTCCTCATTCACAAGGATTACTCTCTGTGACTTTGACAAAAGTCCCGGAATATCTTTATAGGCCTCGATCTTGCCGATCTCCTCGCCTACATACATTTCATTTTTCTTGGTAAGATATACGGGAATAACCTCGTATTTCTCCTGATCCATACTCATGATCGCCTGGATTCCGGAGATGACGGATACCTCGTGCTCCACACTCTTTCCACCAAACATTACTGCCACTCTTGTTTTCATGAACTGCCTCCTTAATAATTATCCGGAAGGTCATTTTCCAGCAGAATAAATTTATGGCCTTCAGCTTTAATACTATATGCAAATGACAGAGCATCCTCCAGCTTTTCAAATACTCTGCATCTTTCCTGTGAAAATCCGCTCTCCAGTACCCCTTTGTGGATGGGGGCTGTATGCTTTTCCCCTACTAAAAGGATATAATCGCAGCAGTCTGCCGCGTAGGTACCGAATTTGTAATTGTATTCCTCTTCCTTTTCTCCAAGCTCTACCATGCCGGGTGTGATCAGGATACGGACACCCTCAAACTGCTTCAATGTCTCTACCGCTGCCCGGGAGCCTACCGGATTGGAATTAAACGCATCATCAATGATCGTATAATTTCCTCTTTCCAGAAGCTGCATCCTGTGTGCGACCGGCTGGATCCGGCGAACCGGAACCTTGAGCTGCTTCAGCGGAATACCAAGTGTATTCGCCACCGCAACAGCACCTGCCACATTGATCACATTGTGCTCACCAAGGAGCCGCATCTGGAAGGTTTCCTTCTCTCCATCCGGAGCTGTCACAGTGAACTCCGTACCGGTACGGGAAAGCTTCACATCCCCTGTCTGATAATACTGGGGAACCTCTCCCTCTTCGATCTGGCTTTCCAGCTCCCTGGCCTTCGCCCATTCTCCAGTAGTATAAAAAATCTTATTTTTGTATTTACCACTGTGGTTCCTGATATATTCATTATCCCCGTTCAGGAAAAGAAGCCCCACCTCCGGCAGGGCATCCGCCAGCTCAAACTTGGTGTTTACGATATTGTCCATATTAAAGAAGGTTTCCAGATGCTGGGGGCCTACGGAAGTAATGATCCCGTGTTCAGGATGAACGATATCACAGATCTCCTTGATATCCCCTACATGTCTGGCACCCATTTCACAGATAAAGATCTGATGGGAGGGCTTTAAGGAACTGCGGATCGTCTTGACAACACCCATGGGGGTATTGTAGCTCTCCGGTGTGATCAGCACCTCGAAATGCTCCTTTAACAGTGTATCCAGATAATATTTCACACTGGTCTTGCCATAGCTTCCGGTCACACCGATCACGGTCAGATCCGGCACACTCCGCAGCTTTTTTTTCGCATCATTGATGTAGTGCTGGTTGATCATGCCCTCCACCGGCCTGTTGATCCAGTTTACGATCACAAGTGCAATGATCTGCAGCATAGTCAGAATGGCAAACGCACCGGCAATCCTGCTGACTCCAAGAAATACACCTGTCAGAACAAGCAGTAAAATCACCAGGATGCTGTCCGTCAGTATCAGCCTTTTCACACGGGCTGTATAGACCAGCTTCTTCTTGGTATTGGTTTTCTTCAGATAAAGATAATACTTCATGCAGATCAGGACGGCGGCAGTCTGCAGGAGCAATGTCACGATACCCGGCAGGCACATGCTTAGGATGCCGGAGATCCCGATCAGGATCAGCAGATACTGTCTGCTTACATTTTTCTTAAGCCAGTGGATATGTTCTCCATTTTTGTATCCATTTAGCTGAAACATATGCAGATTATAGCGCAGCACATATAAGAATGCCGGCAGTGTCAGCACGGCGCAGAGGATACTGATGGCTGTAATGGTTATCATGGTAAAAGCACCTTTCTTTTCGTTTTATTCCCCGTCTAGGCAAAGTATGCCTGCATAATGCTCCGGAACAGCGCCGGGTTCTCCAGAAAGCTGAAATGTCCGGTGCCGGGAATCACCGCAAGACCTGCCCCGGGGATCTTTTCTTCCATGAGCTTCGCATCAGCGATCGGTGTTGCCGTATCCAGATCTCCCCAGATCAGCAGGGTATCCTGTCTGATCCTTGGCAGAAGCTCTGTCAGGTCCTCATTGACTGCCTTCACAAGGCACTGGCGCATCATGGGCGATGCATTCCGATAATCGGCTGATCCCTGACGGTTCCTCCATTCATCGATCAGTCTCGGACAGATGGCATATACCAGCTTCAGGTTTACGATCTTTTTCAGCACCTTATAACGTCTGATCTTCATTTTCTGTTTCCATGTTTTCTTTGGCAGGATCCCTGCACTGTCGATCAGTACGATCCGCTCTATGGTAAAGGGCAGGCTCTCTCTTGCTGCCAGCCGTATGATGACTCTTCCTCCATAGGAATGACCGATCAGTGTTGCCTTCTGAATGCCAAGAGCAGCCATGAAATCCAGAAAGAACTTTGCATAATCCTCTACCGCCCAGGGTTCTCTTGGCTCATCGCTTGCCCCAAAGCCCGGGAAATCAAACTGCACTACCCGGTATCTGTCTGAAATACAGGCCGCTACTGAATTGTAGGTAGCAAGCTCCGTACCCCAGCCCTGCAGGATCACTACCGTATCCTCGCCCTCTCCGGTTATCTGATAGGCAATTTCATATCCATTCACATTTATTTTCATAAAACAGAAGTCCTTTTATTATTCACTTTATACAGTTTTCCCCGTTTTGTGCCGGTGAACCCAGCAAAGCAGTCTTATTATAGCATTTCCTCTATTTTGTGTCATTATAAAAATGAAGGAAAAAGGCTCTCCGCGAAAAAGGCTCCCGCCGTATGGCAGGAGCCCTGGAACTCTTCTATTACATCTTTACGATCTTTACATCATATTTCTTCATGGTTTCACCACTTTCAACAGCCTTTTCTGTAAGAAGGTCTTCTTTTCCTGCAAACCTCTCTGGAACCGGCAGCACCTGATCGGTGAAATTCATCAGGAAGCCGTATTCCTGTTCGCCATTCCATCTGCTGACGATCTCAAGTCTGGATTTCTCCCCAGATGCACCGCTGATACCGGCCTCCTCCCTGACTTTGTCAAGGATCATTTCTATTCCTTCCTCTGACGGATCACTTCCTATATAATAGGTGCGTCCTGCACCATAGGTATTCCTTGTTACAACCGGACTGTCCTTATAAAAATCACTGCCATATACAGCAAGTGCCTCTGCACCTTCCAGATGCATGATATCACAGACAAGCCCGCATTCCGCCTCCCTGCCATCTGCAAAGATCATCTGATTTTTCTGATCCGGGAACAGGGCATCAATTTCTTCTACCCACACGCCGGCAAGCTCACGAAGGGGGCCCGGATATCCGCCAAGATATACATTATCAGACTGATCTACGATACCGCTCATATAAGTCAGGATCAGGATACCACCCTGCTTTACAAAAGCAGTCAGTGCTTCCTTCATGCCTTCCTTTACCATATAAAGAACAGGCGCTGCCACTACCTTGTAGCCAGCAAACGTATCCTCTGCTGATACCATGTCTACCGAAATGTTGTGCTCGTAGAAATAACGGTAATACTGATGGATCTGATCCACGTACTTCAGATCCTCAGAAGGTCCGCTTGTATATTCCAGCCCCCAGTAATTGTCCCAGTCAAAGATCATGGCTACTTCTGCCCGGTTCTCTGTTCCAAGGATATGCCTGCCAAGTCTTGCCAGTTCTTCTCCAAGCTGCGATACCTCACGGAATACTCTGGTATTCTCTGTTCCTGCATGGGCGATCACCGCACCATGAAATTTCTCACAGCCGCCCACACTTCTGCGGAGCTGGAAAAACTGAATGGTACCTGCTCCGTGCGCAAGCGTCTGGTAGCTCTGTGCCCGCATCTGTCCGGGGCGCTTCAATGAATTGTACTTCTGCCAGTTCTGCTGGCTGGGTGTCTGCTCCATCAGCATAAAGGGCTCTTTCTTTAATCCTCTCATCAGATCATGGGTCATGGCTGTAAAGCTCCAGGGGGTATCCAGCGCCGGATAGTTATCCCAGGAAACGATATCCATTTCCTTCGCCCATTTGAAATAATCAAGTCCCTTGTATGTACCCATCAGGTTCGTGGTCACCAGCGCATCCGGGTTGACTGCCTTGATGGCATCTCTCTCCATACAGTAGGTTTCCAGCAGACTGTCGGAATTAAATCTCTTATAATCAATAGAAAGACCTGCAAATGCAGTATCCTCGGTCCCGATTCCATCACCTAGGACATTTGGAAGTACGATCTCATCAAAATCATAGAAGGTATGTCCCCAGAATTCAGTATTCCATGCCTTGTTGACAGCCTCGATTGTCTTATATTTCTTCTTCAGCCAGACACGGAATGCCTTTTCACAGTTCTCACAGTAGCACTCTCCGCCGTACTCATTGTTGATGTGCCAGCAGGTAATATGAGGGTTATGTGCATAGCGTTCTGCCAGCTTTGCCGTCAGGCTGACCATAAACTTCCGGTAAACCTGGGAATTAGGACAGGCATTATGACGCTGTCCGAACTTATGATGTCTGCCTTCATAATCAGTTCTTGCCACCTCCGGGTAGCGCTTTACCATCCATGCAGGAAGGGCACCTGTAGAGGTTGCCATGACAATATCATCCTCTTCTGCAGAAAGCATGTCTACGATCTTATCCAGTTCATCAAAATAATAGGTTTCTTCTGATGGCTGAAGCTTCGCCCAGGAAAAAACATTGATCGTGGCACTGTTGATACCGGCCTTGCGGAACATTCTCATATCTTCCTTCCAGACCTCCTCCGGCCACTGATTGGGATTGTAATCCCCGCCATACAAAATTCTCTGAAATTTACCTGCCATATTTATTTCTCCTTATGTCCTTTATTGTTCTTTCCAGCTTCTCTTAATGCTGATTATAACTGTTCTTTACAGCTTCATGTGTAACATGATAAACTAATAACTATAACATTTTGAAACAGGAGAAGTACTATGCCTATTTTTTTCAGGAACACTCCGCTGCAAGAGCCTTTTACGCTTGATTCCGCAGGTTTTGACTGGCATCAGGAGCCCTGGGACAGACCGGATGGTTATCCACTCTATCACTATTTGCAAACTGAACAGGGCTGTGGCTCATTTGTTGCCTGCGGCAGGACATTCCTGCTTACAGAGGGTGATGGACTTCTGATCGCCCCTTTTGTTCCTCACTCCTACCATGCAGAAGGTGCGGACTGGATCACCACCTTTGTCACCTTCACCGGCACCCTGTCAGATACCTTTCCGTCTCTGATCCAGGACAAGGTACGTTTCTTTCCTTCCTCTGATACCGGAACGATCCGGGAGCTGATCCGGGAAGGTGCTGATCTTATGGCTGCATCTCCTGTTGATACCGCTGCTCTGTCGGTCACAGGTTACCACCTCATGCTCCTGCTTTCTGACAAAAACGGCGGCAATTCTGCCAAGGATCATCCTCTGTACCAGTCCTATATCACACCTGCCCTGCAGCTGATCGCTGTACATTTCAACGAAGAGCTGACTGCTTCACAGATTGCTGCCTCCCTGCATGTCTCCCAGCAGTATCTGTCCCGGCTTTTCCTGCGGTTCCTTGGCTGTTCTGTCTATGAATACCTGACCTTCTACCGGATCAGCCGTGCCAAAGAGCTGCTTCTGACAAACAGGCAGCTGCAGATCCAGGTGATCGGACAGCGTGTAGGCTTTGCTGATGCCAGCCACTTCACTTCCATGTTCCGCAAGCTGACCGGCATGACACCCAGACAGTTCCGGATGCAGTAAATCTCATATATGGAAAACAGGCGGAGCAAAAGCTCCGCCTGCCTGTTATATTTCCTTCTCATTACTTTTTACTGTACTGCCAGCTCCAGATTCATTTCCCCGTGAGCAGCTTCCTCTTCATTCTCTTCTTTTCCAAGCAGATTTTTCATGCTCTTCATACTGATCACCAGCGTTGAGGTATTATGAAGAAGTGCGGATGTCGTAGGCTGGAACACACCGGCTACGCCGAGGACGATCAGACTTGCATTGATTCCTACGATCGCCTTATAGTTCTTACGGATCCGCTTCATCAGTGCATTGCTCAGCTTCTTCAATGTAACCACTTCATACAGATTATCTGCGCCAATGGTCACATCTGCGATCTCCCGTGCGATCTCAGCACCGCCACTGATGGCAATTCCCACATCTGATGCGGAAAGAGCCGGTGAATCATTGATACCGTCTCCGATCATGATCACCTTCCGTCCGGCTGCCTTTTCCTTCTCTACAAAGCCCGCCTTATCCTCCGGCAGAACCTCAGAATAATATTCATCCACACCGACACGCTCTGCGATCGTCCTTGCGATCCTGTCACTGTCACCTGTCATCATGACTACCTTTGTGATTCCGGTCTTTTTCAGCTCCTTTACCACCTCTGCTGCTTCCGGACGGAGTGGATCTTCAATACAGATCACGGCTGCAAGCCTTCCATCGACCGCCATATATAGGTGGGAATACTCTGCAGACAGATGGTCAAACAGCTCCTGCTTCTCTGCCGGGATCTGTGCCTTTTCATCTTCAAACACAAAATGGTAGCTGCCGATAACTACCTTTTTATCCTCCAGCATGGAAGAAATTCCATGGGCTACAATATATTCCACCTTGGAATGCAGCTCCTCATGTACCAGATGCTTTTTCTCAGCCTCCCGTACCACGGCCTTGGCCATGGAATGAGGGAAATGCTCTTCCAGACAGGCTGCGATACGAAGCAGCTCATCCGGTAACTTCTCATTGAAGGAAATCACTTCTACTACTGTAGGCTGCGCCTTGGTCAGTGTTCCTGTCTTGTCAAAGACAATAGTTGTGGCATCTGCCATGGCTTCCAGATACTTGCCGCCCTTTACCGTAATATCATGGGTGCTTGCCTCACGGATCGCTGACAATACGGAAAGAGGCATCGCCAGCTTCAGTGCGCATGAGAAGTCTACCATCAGTACAGAGATCGTCTTTGTCATATTTCTGGTAAGCAGCCATACAAGACCGGTTCCCAGGAAGGTATACGGTACCAGTCTGTCTGCCAGATGCTCTGCCTTACTTTCCAGAGAGGATTTCAGCTTCTCGGACTCCTCGATCATCGCCATGATCTTCTCATACTTGCTGGAGCCGTTTGCCTCCTTTACCTTAAAGGTGATCTCTCCTTCTTCCACAACTGTTCCGGCATAAACGGTACTACCTTCTGCTCTTCTGACTGGAACGGATTCTCCGGTCAGGGATGCCTGGTTGACCATAGCCTCTCCTTCGATCACACAGCCATCGAAGGGAATGACATTTCCCATATGTACCCTGACAGGATCCCCACTCCTGATCTCAGTAACAGGAACCATAATTTCCTGCCCATCACGGACAAGCCATACCTTGCTGATATTCAGGGACATGCTCCGTGCCAGATCTCCGACTGATTTCTTATGTGTCCATTCTTCCAGGATCTCTCCAAGTGAAAGAAGAAACATTACGGAACTTGCCGTAGAAATGTCACCTCTAAAAATAGATACACCAATCGCTGTGGCATCCAGTACCGGCACTTCAATCCTTCGCCTGGCAAGAGTCGTCAGTCCCTTCCAGATGTATTTTACGGAAGTGATCATGGTGATCCCTGCCCGGATCGGATAGGGAAGAAAGATCTTGTTTCCAAAATAGATCACTGTTTTGTTGACCAGCCTGTCCCAGTACTCCCGGTTCATCCGTCTGCCGGAATTCTTAAGATATACCTCCGGCACCTGCGCCCTTTCATAGGTAAATGCTTCCAGCACAGAAAGGATCTCCTCCCGGCTTCCCTGATAGCTGACCGTTACATCTGCAGTACGCTCCTGGATCTTTGCATTTATGACCTGTTCCTTTGCATCCAGATAATACTGCAGGATATCCGCCTGTTCAAAGCTCATTCTGCTCTGCAGGATATGGATCCGCATCCTGCCTCTGATTTCATGCTTTATTATAAATCTCATAGCCTTACTTATTCGCCTGCAGCTTCCTCTGACACTTCTTCAACCTTTGCTTCTGCAGAATACTCTTCATCATATTTAGCAGCTCTGTCTTCATTGATCTGCTGTGCTTCTGCATAGATATCTTCTGCATTCTCCTGGATATTGGTTGCTGTTTTCATGACGCATTCTTTCGCTCTGAGTACTGCAGCTGTACAGTAGGTATAAACTTTCCTGGCATCCCTGCTGGAAAGAATTTTAATCCCTGCTGTTCCAAAGAGAACACCGGCTGCGAAAATACCGGTCTTTTTTCCATCAATTTTCTTAAGGTTTAATTTCATCTTTTGCACCGTACCTTTCTTTTTTTTATAAAAAATTATTATAGCGTCACCGTGCCAAAGATTCCATTCTTTTTTCGTTATTGAGAAACATAATCAATAAGCATGTTTTCTGCTATTTTTTCCGTGCAGCTACTGATCCTTCAGCGCCTCCTTCAGCGTATGCCATCCAAGAACCGCACATTTGACTCTGGCAGGCATATGAGCGATATCTTTCAGTGCCGATGCTTCTTCAAGCTGGCCGATCTCCTCATCAGAAGCTTCTCCCTTGATCATCTTTAAGAAAAGCTCTCCAAGCTGCAGAGCCTCCTCCTTTGTCTTTCCAATGATCATGCCAAGCATGATATCCGCAGATGCGCTGGAAATGGCACAGCCGTCTCCGGTGAAGGCACCATCTGTGATCACACCGTCCTCTACCTTCAGCTTCAGGAAGATATCATCTCCGCAGTTTGGATTTTTCCCTTCCAGAACAATATTGGCATCCGGCAGCTCATGCTTGAATTCCGGACGCATATTATGCTCTGTCAGTATCTCATTATAAAAATTTCTATTCTCCATAACCCATTCTCCTTCTGATGGATGCTACGCTTTGAATGAGCCTTTCCACTTCTTCCGGGGTATTATAAAACATGAAGCTGGCTCTTGTTGCCACATTGTCCCCCAGATAGGCCAGCAGCGGCTGTGCACAGTGATGACCGGCTCTTACATCGATCCCGTCAGAGGAAAGAATCTCACTGACGTCATGCGGATGCACCCCCTCTATGGTAAAGGCTACGATACCGGTATGGTTTTCCGGTCTTTCCGACCCGAGAATCTTCACATGAGGAAGCTTTGCGATTCCTTCCATGGCCTGTCTGGTCAGTGCTTCTTCCTTTTCCATGATCTCAGGAAAGCCAATACCCTGAATATATTCGATCGCTGCAGCAAGTCCTGCTGCCCCGGCTGCATTCACCGTACCAGCTTCAAATTTGTGAGGCAGCTCCGCAAAGACCGCTCCCTCCCTTGTCACGGACTCGATCATCTCACCGCCGGTCAGGAAGGGCGGCATAGCATCTAACAGCTCCCGTTTTCCGTAAAGGACACCGATTCCCATGGGACCAAGCAGCTTATGCCCGGAAAAAGCCAGAAAATCAGCATCAAGCTTCTGCACGTCGATCGGCATGTGGGGTGCACTCTGTGCGGCATCCACGACAACGACCGCTCCCACCTCATGTGCCCTTTTGCAGATCTCCTCTATGGGATTCTGACAGCCAAGGACATTGGATACCTGAGCCACAGCTACCAGCTTCGTTCCTTCGTGGATCCCCTTTGTCAGGGTTTCCTCTGTAAGGGTGCCATCCTGTTCACACTCAAGGAAATGGAGCTTTGCCCCTGTCACCCTGGCTGTCATCTGCCAGGGCAGGAGATTGCTGTGATGTTCCATAATGGATACGGCGATCTCATCTCCCGGCTTCAGATTGGTAAGGCCATAGCTGTATGCCACAAGGTTCAGGCTCTCTGTTGTATTTCTGGTAAAAATGATCTCTTCTGTGTGGGCTGCGTTCAGGAAATCACGCACGGTTTTTCTCGCCTCTTCATAGCTTTCTGTCGCTGCAAGGCTTAAAGGATAGAACCCTCTCATGGGATTGGCATTCTCTGTTTCGTAGAAGGCTTTTTCCCGCTCGATCACGCAGGCCGGACGCTGGGCTGTTGCCGCATTATCAAGATAGGCTGTCTCATTCTGCATCAGCAGGGGAAAATCTTCTCTGTAATCACGCTTCATCTGCATTTTCCTCCCTTGCTGTCTCAGGCATAAGCTTTTCAAGCTGCTCCATCACAAGCTGCCTGGTTTCCTCATCCGGTATCTCAGGGCAGAGCTTTTCAAGCTTTGCTCTTGCCATCATATTTTCTGCTGTTTTCCTGCCTATGCCTCTTGCTGCAAAGTAAAACAGTGTCTCTTCATCCAGCTCACCAATAGTTGCCCCATGGTTACCTTCCACATCCTCCTCTGCGCAGAGGATCAGCGGTATGGTCTTATTGACGATATCATCTGAAAGAAGCAGTACCTCCTCTACCTCACTTCCCTTCGCGCCACAGGCGCCCTTTTTGAAATCAATGGTTCCACGGAAGAGCTTCTGTGCCTTATCCTTCAGGGTTCCTTCTGCCGTAATATCACAGGTCGTCTTTTCCCCTCTGTGATCGGCGATCAGGTTAATATCCAGTTTCTGCTCTTTCTGCAGGAAATATCCGATCTTTACTGTCAGATCCGATTTCCTGCCAAGAAGTCCTGCATTCACTTCACTGTAGGTATTCCCTGTTCCAAGGAAAAGCTGAGTTACAGATACCCTGGCATTCTTTTCTGCCTTTGCCGTAACCTTATTGATCAGTGTCTGTCCTTCTGAGGGCATACATATCTGGATCAGATGGATATGACTGTTTTCCTGAAGCTCCAGCTCCGTGTGGAATTTCAGCATTCCAGTTTCCTTTTCTTCCGGACTGCCAAGCTGCTCTACGACAGTGATCTCTTTTCCGGCTTCTGCTTTCACAGGAAGGCTGCCTTCCCCTGCTGCCACCTTTACTTTTACAAGCTGATCTGTTTCTTCTATTTTGATAGCTGCTTCTTCCATCTTCTCCGGCACCGTAACAACAGCTTCATTCATATGAAGCCAGTGCCAGGTTTTGGAAGGAAGCTGATTGATCTTGATCTCTCTGTTCTGCTCCATTATTATCCTCCCTTATCCGATGCTGCCCTTCATTTCCAGGCGGATCAGATTGTTCATCTCCACTGCATATTCCAGCGGGAGTTCCTTGGAAACATTGTCGGCAAATCCGCTGACGATACAGGCTCTTGCATCCTCTTCGCTCATGCCTCTGCTCATCAGATAAAATACTGCTTCGTCACTGATACTGCCAATCTTGGCCTCGTGTCCGATATTGGCATCCTTGGTCCTGATATCCATTGCCGGTATGGTATCCGATCTGGAAATAGAATCCAGCATCAGAGACTGGCAGGAAACTGCTGACTTGGCATTTTTTGCTTCCTTTGTCACCACTACGGAAGAACGGAAGGTACTGATCCCCCCATCCTTGGAAATGGATCTGGTATTCATATAGGAGCTGGTATCCGGTGCGCTGTGTACGACCTTGGCACCGGTATCCAGGTTCTGTCCCTTTCCGGCAAAGGTAATACCGGTAAATTCCATTTTGGCACCCTTTCCCCTCAGGATACTCATGGGATACAGATAGGATACGTGGGAACCGAAGGATCCGGAAACCCACTCGATGGTTCCTCCCTCTTCTACCAGTGCTCTCTTGGTATTCAGATTGTACATGTTCTTGGACCAGTTCTCAATCGTGGAGTAACGCAGTCTTGCATTCTTTCCTACGAACAGCTCCACACATCCTGCATGGAGATTGGCTACATTGTACTTCGGTGCAGAACAGCCTTCTATGAAATGCAGATCTGCTCCCTCGTCCACAATGATCAGGGTATGCTCAAACTGTCCGGCTCCCGGTGCATTCAGTCTGAAATAGGACTGCAGCGGAATCTCTACGGATACACCCTTTGGTACATAAACAAAGGAACCGCCTGACCATACGGCACCGTGAAGGGCTGCAAATTTGTGGTCATTTGGCTTGACCAGCTTCATAAAGTGCTTCCTCACCATATCGGCATATTCACCGTTCAGGGCACTTTCCATATCTGTATAAACAACACCCTGCGCTGCTACCTCTTCTCTTACATTATGATAGACCAGTTCAGAATCATACTGGGCACCGACACCTGCCAGGGACTTTCTCTCTGCCTCCGGGATACCGAGACGCTCAAAGGTATTCTTGATATCCTCCGGTACATCAGACCACTTGGCCTGCATTTTGGTATTCGGTCTGACATAGGTCACGATCTGATCCATGTTCAGTCCTTCTATGGACGGTCCCCAGTCCGGAACCGGCATCTGATTATAAATCTGCAGGGACTGCAGACGAAACAGCTCCATCCATGCCGGATCATGCTTTTCTTTGGACAGCTTCTCCACGATCTCAGGTGTCAGACCGGCATTGATCCGGTAAGCATCCTTCTCTTCATCCCGGAAATCATAGATGCTTCTGTCTATATCCTCTACATGACTTTTTTCTTTCATAATGTTACCTCTTTGAATCCCTTTTCATTGATCTCATCTACCAGGGATGCATCTCCTGTCTTTACGATCTTTCCTTCTACCATCACATGGGTATCATCCACGGAAAGATACTCCAGGATCCTCGTACTGTGGGTAATGATCAGAAGACCACCGTCACAGTTCTTCTGATATTCCTCGATTCCCCTTGAAACAGTGCGAACCGCATCCACATCAAGACCGGAATCGGTTTCATCCAGAATGGCAAGGGAAGGCTTCAGCATCAGAAGCTGCAGGATCTCTGCCTTTTTCTTTTCACCACCTGAAAATCCCACATTCAGGTCACGTTCTGCATAGGAAGGATCCATCTGCAGGATTTCCATGGTCCTTGCCAGCTCCTTCTTGAAATCCCAAAGGCGAATCCGCTTGCCGGTCTTCTGCTCCAGGGCACTTCTGATAAAGGCGCTTAAGGTAACACCGGGAACCTCCAGCGGATTCTGGAAGGAAAGGAAGATACCATCCTTCGCTCTCTCATTCACTGCTTCCTCTGTTATATTCTTTCCCTGAAACCAGATCTCACCCTCTGTGACACTGTATCTCGGATTTCCCATCAGAGCGTAGCCAAGGGTCGACTTGCCGGTTCCGTTCGGTCCCATCAGTACATGAGTCTCCCCTTTATTGATCGTAAGATCCACACCGTGCAGGATCTCTTTATCTTCCACATTTACATGCAGATCCTTCACCGTAAGCAAATGCTTTTCTTCCATAATTACTCCTCCTTCTTGTCAGGAATGTCCTGACTGTTTTCCATATTCTGTGCACTGTCTGCCACATCCTTTAAGGAAATGGAATCCAGATAATTATTGATGACATCGGCAAGTCCCTGCCAGATTGGCAGCGTATAACACAGATCTGCCTGATCACAATGCCCTGCATCCTCTTTCAGACAGGCCACCGGTGCCAGACTTCCCTCTGTCATACGGAGCACCTCTCCTATACTGTACTCCTCCGGTTTCCTTGACAGGTGATAGCCGCCCTTATGACCACTTGCTGCCTCGATCAGATGTCCCTTGGACAGGACTGTCGCAATACTTTCCAGATATTTCTGTGAAATATTTTCCTTCTCGGATATTTCCTTCAGCGGTACATATTCTCCTTCCGGCTTTCCTGCCAGATAGACCATGATCCGCAGTGCATATCTTCCTTTTGAAGAAATTACCATTGTACGGTGTTCCTCCTTTTTTCATCTATTGAGATAGTATTCCTATTCGCCTACCATGTCAATAGGTAAAGCGTAAAAAAAAGAATCCTGCAAGCAGGATTCTTCGGTCTTCAGGCAATCACTTCTTTGATCGCTGCAAGCAGCTCATCATAGGTTTCAAAGGCAGGATACTGCGGGTACTCCTGTTTGATCGCATCTGTTGTGCGGAACAGGAAGCCTGCCTTGCTGGCCTCGATCATGCCAAGATCATTGTGGCTGTCACCGCTTGCGATCGTATCATAGCCGATAGACTGCAGAGCCTTTACTGTCGTATATTTGGACTTTTCACAGCGCATCTTAAAGTCTGTGATCTCTCCATCCGGTGCCACTACCAGAGAATTACAGAAGATAGTCGGATAGCCTAGTTTCTTCATCAGCGGTCCTGCAAACTGGGAAAACGTATCACTGACAATGATCACCTGTGTCAGGCTGCGGAGCTGATCGAGAAATTCTTTTGCTCCCGGCAGAGGATCGATCTTCTCAATAGTCTCCTGAATCTCCTTCAGTCCAAGTCCATGTTCCTTTAAAATGCCGATCCTGTATTTCATCAGCTTATCATAATCAGGCTCATCTCTGGTTGTTCTCTTTAACTCCGGGATCCCTGTCTCCTCTGCAAAAGCGATCCAGATTTCCGGTACCAGTACACCCTCAAGATCCAAACATACGATTTCCATAATGCCTCCATTCTGCTGTTTTCGCAGCTTCATCTCTTTATCTCTCTGTCTCATTATAGCGAAAAAGTATCTCCACCGCTACCCTTTTTTCTTCAGACCTCTATATAATAAGGACAGATATCCTCATATGTGCCGTCCTTTAACAGAAAGCCTCCCGGAATGATTCCCAGCTGATGGAATCCAATTCTTTCATATAAATGTCTTGCATGGACATTGGAAGCCACAACAGCATTAAACTGCAGAATGCGGAAATCTTCTTCGTGAGCCTGTCTGATGCAGTCCCTGACCAGCTTCTCCCCGATGTGCAGTCCTCTTTTTTCTCTGCTTACCGCATAGCTGGCATTACAGATGTGTCCGCATCTTCCCACATTGTTGGGATGCAGGATATAGAGACCAAGTACTTCTCCTGCCTCATCCTCTGCTACGCCGCAGTATGTCTGCTGTGCAAAAAATTCTCTGCCGCTTTCTTCTGTCAGTACCTTTAACTGGGGAAATGCAATGCCATCCTCTACCACTTCATTCCAGATTTTCACCATGGCAGGAATATCCTTTTCCCCGTATTTTCTGATCTGTATTTCTTTCATTCTATACACTGCCTCTGTTTCATAAGTTTCTGTGTATATTCTGCCGGCAGCAGCCCTTATGCGTTCTGTAACCGGATCTGTTCTTCCTCCAGCATGGGATAGCGGATCAGCTCTGTGCCATCCAGCTTCTCCCTGTGCATGTCAACCGCTGTGATCTGCCGGTTCGTATAAGTCGTGTAGTAATAGATGCCCTTTGTTGCATTACAGCAGGAGGTATAAATGGTAATTTCGTATTTGCCATTCTCCAGTTCGCAGCATCCTCTCGTCTGCTCAACGCTTCCAAGGATATGGAAAAATTGTCCTACACTGTCTGCTTCCCCTTCTCCCGATCTGGCATGAAGCTTTGTAAATGCCACCCGTACAAAACGGGATGCTGATGAAAGATCTCCCGGAAGTCCAAGGGCTCCCATCCCTCTGCTGTAGGTTTCCAAGGAAAGCTGGTCAGAAAACAGATTCTCCGGCTGCCTGCTTGAGAGCTGCATATAATTGTTCATCTGGAACATCTGCATGGGAAAGGGTGGATTGTTAGTCAGGACACCTGGCGCATTCTCATAGATCTTAAGTCCCTCAGTGACTGACTCCACAGTAATGGCTTCCTTTTCATCTGCAATGATCCAGTGCAGTCTGCCATTTGGGAGCTGTTCCTTGAATTTGGTATCTGTAATCTGTATTTTTCCTAAGAGTTCTCTTGCTTCTTCTGTATTTTCACACTGCGAAAGAATATATGGAATCAGTTCAAAAACTGCCACATTCTCTTTCCCTTCCCTTACTTCTCCATAAACAGCATTCCCTACGAAATTGAGCCCGGCCATGCCAAGTCCCTTTTCGTTGACTGCATCATAATATAATGGATAATCCTCTTCCACATGAGCCATGCCTATGATTGCATAATGCTCTCTTTTCTCCGGAAGATACCGGAAAGAAAAAGGATAGTTCCTTGGTGTCACTGTTATTTCCTCACCGTAGGAAAATTCATAATCCAGTGTTCTTCCAAAATAAAAATCTTTTGTACGATAAGTTGCCGCCGTACACATAATTCCATCGCCTTTCTGTCAAAGAATAATAATATTCGCACACTTTACATCATTGGCCAGATCATATACCTTGCCGCTCTGCAGGCCAAGCACCTTGGGCCGCAGTACAGCGTAAGACAGATTCTCTACTACCCTTGCCATTTCGCCTGTACTCAGCATGACATCACTGCCAACCGGATACAGGATCACACTTTCCATAAAGCATTTCATTACTTTGATATCCAGTTCTTCCGTCATGGACATGATCATCTCAACTGCCGCCCTTGGAGAAAAGGGTTTCTTATAAGGGCGTTCTGTCACCAGTGCATCATAAATATCAGCTACTGAAATGATCCTGGAAAACAGGTGGATCTTCTCCCCGGTCACCTGCATGGGATATCCCTTTCCATTCATCTTTTCATGATGCTGCAGTACCCCGAGTTTGACCTCCTGCGAGATATCCTTCTTCGGCTCCAGGATATGATAGCCATAAGTGGAGTGCATTTTCATAATGGTAAACTCATCATCTGTCAGTTTACCCGCTTTATTCAGGATTTCATTCGGGATTTTGGATTTTCCAATATCATGCAGAAGTCCGGCGATACCGATCTGATAGACCTGATTATCATTCAGTCCATATTTTCTTGCTACGATCATGGCCATGGTAGCCACATCCACGCTGTGCTTAAAGGTATACTCATCACTGACCTGCAGGGCACCGATATCCACCGCCACTGCATCATTATCCTCAATAGCCTTCAGCAGATCATCTGTGATACTCCTGGACGCATTGGTAAAGTCTGCAGAATTCGTATCCTGATACAGGTATTGTACTCCCTGCGCCACACGTTTCCGCACACTTTCTGAAATTTTAACCCTGGCAGGATCCCTTACTTTAACCTTGTCATAAGTTTTCTGAAGTGCTGCCGGCAGAGACTGTTCTTCTTTTTCTACCTCCTGATCAGGATCTTCTTCCCCCTCACGGATGTAAATGCCGCCAACCCCCATTTTTCTCAGACCATCAATATGAAAATCCTCAAGTGGTGTTCTCCTTGCGATCAGCACACGACCGGCTCTGTCAATGATCGCCTGATCCAGGATCATTCCCGGCTGTGCTGTTCTAAGCGGAATATATCTTCTCCGTACCAATTAGTTTTCTTCCCTTCTTTTACCCTTATCCCAAAAGCTGACGGATCTCCTCCTTATAAGGCGGGATTGTCTTCTTATCAGAACCTTCCTCACACAGCCATGGTGTTTCCAGGATCTTCGGTATTTCTTCAAATCTCGGATCGTGGACAAGCTTTTTCAGTACCTCTTCCCCAAGGTATCCTTTTCCGATATTAGCATGCCTGTCCTTATGTGTACCACAGGGATTCATGCTGTCATTGATATGAAATACTGCGATCTGTCCAAGTCCAAGCACCTCATCAAAATGCTGGAATACTCCTTCATAATCATGTGAAAGATCATATCCGGCATCATTCACGTGGCAGGTATCAAAGCATACCCTGAGCCGCTCTTTTTTATGAACCCCATCATAAATCCTGGCAAGCTCTTCAAAGCTTCTGCCGATCTCACTGCCCTTGCCGGCCATGGTTTCCAGTGCAATGAAAACATCGTCCTCATTCTGATCCAGCACCTGATTTAATCCCTTAACGATCTGGGCTGTTCCGGCATCCACACCCGCATCCAGGCAGGAGCCGGGATGCAGCACCAGTATTTTACTTCTCATAGCTGCAGTCCTTATGATTTCCTTTTCCAGGAATTCTACAGCAAGTGTGAAGGTCTCCGGCTTCACAGTATTTGCCAGATTTATAATATACGGCGCATGCACAACGATTTCGTTAATGCCTGCCTGCGCCGCATATTCCCATCCTTTTTCGATATTCAGATCTTTGATTTCTTTTCGTCTTGTATTCTGTGGGGCTCCTGTATAGAGCATCAGGACATTGGCACCATAGCTTTCTGCTTCCTTCACAGAAGCAAGGAACATGTCCTTTCCCGCCATTCCCACATGGGATCCTAATTTGATCATGCCTACTCCTTTGTTGTCTTCTCTTCCACCTTTTCTTCTGCTTTCTCTTCCTTGATCTCCCAGTGGATCAAAAATGTCAGTGCCGCCCGGAGCGCTATGATGCCCGCTACTGTAGCAATCTCTTTAAAATCCCGGACTGTTACTGTTTTCAGGATCTCACTGCAGAGCTTGAACTCCAGTCCAACGGCAAGCCCCTGCGCCAGTGCAAGCTTCATATCCGGTCTGCGGCGGAGATAAAAATAAAAACCCTTCAGTCCGGAGATGATAATTACGATCACACCGATAAATTCAAACACGAGGATCGCAACCTCTACAATGTGATGCATCAGATTTTCAAAGAATTCCAACACTGTCATCTGCTACTGTACCTTTCCCTGTCTCTTATACACATCTCCGAGCCCACGAGACAAG
>ENA-OZGG01000136-OZGG01000136.1-human-gut-metagenome-genome-assembly--contig:-NODE-136-length-32534-cov-6.947012_pt1 | contig 32534 bp, 32 predicted proteins | sample MGYA00244659_ERZ653664 | MGnify/ENA primary metagenome ERZ653664 (study PRJEB26926, sample SAMN06165233) | human gut metagenome | biome: ENVO:00009003; feature: ENVO:2100002; material: ENVO:00002003... | reverse complement strand
ACAAGGAGTATCGTCGGCAGCGTCAGATGTGTATAAGAGACAGCAAATATACCATGAAAGCAAATACTGTCGCTGTTGTATCCGATGGCAGTGCCGTTCTCGGTCTTGGCAATATCGGTCCCTATGCCGCTATGCCGGTCATGGAGGGAAAAGCTGTTCTGTTCAAGGAATTTGGCGGTGTCAATGCAGTTCCGATCTGTCTTGATACCCAGGATACGGAGGAGATTATCAAGGCTGTGACCTATCTTGCCCCCGGCTTTGGCGGCATCAATCTGGAAGACATCAGTGCTCCCAGATGCTTTGAAATAGAAGAACGCTTAAAAGAAATCCTTGACATCCCTGTCTTCCATGATGACCAGCATGGTACAGCCATCGTTGTGCTTGCCGGCATCATCAATGCCCTGAAGGTAGTTGGCAAGAAAAAGGAAGACTGCCGTATCGTGGTAAATGGAGCCGGAAGTGCCGGTGTTGCCATTACCAGGCTTCTTCTGACATACGGATTTCCTCATATTACCATGTGTGACAAGGTTGGTATCGTCTCCAAAAAGACAGAGGGACTGAACTGGATGCAGCAGAAAATGGCTGAGCTTACCAATCTTGAGCAGCAGACCGGTACTCTTGCAGATGCCATGAAGGGTGCAGATATTTTTGTTGGCGTTTCCGCTCCCGGCATTGTGACTCCCGAAATGGTAGCCTCCATGAACAAGGATGCCATTCTCTTTGCCATGGCAAATCCGGTTCCCGAGATCATGCCAGATATTGCAAAGGCTGCCGGTGCAAAGGTCGTTGGTACCGGACGCAGTGACTTCCCCAATCAGGTCAACAATGTAGTGGCTTTCCCCGGAATCTTCAAGGGCGCCCTGGAAGGACGTGCTGCAAAGATCACCGAAGAAATGAAGCTTGCCGCTGCAAACGCTATCGCTTCCCTTGTTCCTGATGAAGAATTAAGCGAAGACAACATCATGCCGGAAGCCTTTAATCCCAGAGTAGCAGAGGTTGTTGCAGAAGCTGTCAGATCCCATATTGAAAGATAACTATGTCAGTATCAGATTTTTCTGCAGAAAATAAGGTTTCTCTTCCGGAATACTGGCTGGACAAGCCCTACTATTCTCTGGATGCCTTTTTTAAGCAGAAGTTTTCACAGAAAATATATAAGATCTCTCTGAATGCCGGACTGACCTGTCCAAACAGGGACGGAACCTTAGGCAGAGGAGGCTGTATCTTCTGCAGCAGTGGAGGGAGCGGTGATTTTGCCGCTCCTCTTCTTGACAGATCTTCCATCCGTGAGAGTCTTGAGAAGGGAAAATCTCTCCTCCACCACAAGCAGACCGGCTCCCGGTTTATAGCTTATTTTCAGGCCTTTACCAATACCTATGGTCCTGTTTCCTACCTGGAACAGATCTATCGAGGTGCCCTTGATCTTGAAGAGATCATCGGCATTTCCATTGCCACAAGACCTGACTGCCTGCCGGATGAGGTGCTATCCCTGCTTAGCCGGCTGAAGGATGAATATCCCGACAAGCTGATCTGGATTGAGCTTGGCCTTCAGACCATCCACGAAAAGACGGCACGCTTTATCCGGAGAGGATATGAGCTGCCCTGCTTTGAAAAGGCCGTTCACAGTCTGGCTACCCTTGATATACCGGTCATAGTTCATCTGATCCTCGGTCTTCCTGGTGAAACAGATGAGGATATGTACGCTTCCGTTTCTTACCTGAATACCCTGCCAGTATCCGGAGTCAAGCTGCAGCTTCTTCATATCCTGAAAGACACAGATCTTGCTGACCTGTATGAAAGGGATCCTGCTTCCATCTGTCTTTTTCCAGACCGTGATGATTACCTGGCTGTACTGATCAGGTGCCTTATGCTTCTTTCTCCGGATATTGTAGTACACCGTGTCACTGGAGACGGCAGCCGCTCCCTCCTGACCGCACCACTCTGGAGCCTTGATAAAAGAGGAGTATTAAATGCCCTGCACAAACAGATGAGAGAACAGAATGCCTTTCAGGGTGCCCTGTTTCCGGGCAGCAGTTCCGATGAATCTATTTTTTAGCTTATTTTGAAACGGAGTTTTTATTATGTCAGATCCCTTAACTTTATATAAACTGATCGTACTTTATATGCTGAACAGGGTCAGCTTCCCTCTGACTGCTGCCCAGATCAGCGATTTTATCCTGACAAGGGAATATACCAACTTTCTTACCCTGCAACAGGTCATCCGGGAGCTTACAGATACCGGTCTCGTAGATGCCAGAACGGTCCGGAACAGAACCCAGCTTCTGCTGACAAAGGATGGAAAGCAGACCCTGGATTTCTTTTCCCAACAGATCAGTGCTTCTATCCGACAGGAAATTGATGAATATCTGAAAGAAAATGAAATGGAGCTTCGTAATGAGGTTTCTATACTTGCCGACTACTACAAGTCAACCTCCGGCGAATACGAAGCCCATTTAAAGGCCAAGGAAGGAAATGTCACGCTTGTCGACCTGATCATTTCCGTCCCTGTAGAAGAAACAGCTGCTGCCATCTGTGACAACTGGCAGAAAAAAAACCAGGAAATCTATCAGTACCTGATAGAGCAGCTGTTCTGAATGTAACGCCTATGCAAAGAACCGCAGGTGCATCACTGCTCCTGCGGTTCTTTTTATCTCATGATCTCACTCCAGCTGGATATACCAATGATCGACTTGGCGAAATCCGTATACTGGGCATGATTTGGTGTATCTATATATTTATATACATTGTAGGACTGCTTTGGACTTCCGTTTGCATGGTTTAACCCAAAGGCAAGTCCCTGTGCCACTTCTTCTGAAGCATCGGTCTCACGGTTTAAGAGGAAACCATCAATATGAGGGTTATTCTCTACCCGGTAATACGCATAGGCGATCGCAGCTGCCTGCAGTGCCTCCCCTGCTGTGGAGGTGTAGCCCTGTTCACTCAGGATAATGCTTCTGACCTCTCCGTCATCTGTCCGGTAGGCATCCTGCGCCATATAATTGGTCAGCACCTCGATATTGGCCATTGTGATCATGGACGTATCCGCACTGTGGGTGACCAGCTTATTTGACTTCCAGATCCTTGCCTCTGTCAGAGGTACATTGTAAGGATGCTGGGAAAGACCCCAGTCAATATTTCCCGAGGACTTAATATTTCTGTTAAATTCATCCACAATATCACGGCCATCATAGTTCGTATTGTTCTTCAGATTCCTGTCCCACTGCTGATCGATCGGCATGTATACTTTGGCACTGCTGCTGACACTCTTGATCGCAGTATAGAAAACCCGGAAAGCCTTGGCATATTCCTCCACATATTCTGAGGTGCCCACACGCTCCATATAATTCCATTCTTTTCTGGCATTGATCTCATTGGCAATGACCCAGTTGGAGATCCGCCCGTGGCTGTTACCGGAATATCTCTCTGCCAGGAAAGTACCGATCGCCGCCATATAGTCCACTCCGGATTCCTCTGCTCCATTGAACATATAATAGGGAGCTGCCCCATAGCTTCTGGACTTCGGATGAATGAGCTGTGGATAGGAACCGGAATAATTATTCAGGATAATTGCTGTCGTAGAGATCCCCTTGGCTGTCAGTGTACTGAACACAAGATCATACTCTGCGATCACCTGTCCGTTCAGTGTGTAGGTTCTTCCGTTATAAGTATACTGGATCGTCGGGTAGGCACTGTGGGTACTCGGGCCGAGCAGTCTTGCTACCGGAATATTATAGGCAGCCTGCTTGATCCCAAGATCATCCAGTTCGTTTCCTCTGAGCTTGTTGGGATCCACAAGAAGTCCCTTTTTCGTTGCAGGCACCTGATAAACGGAACCATATTTAGCGATCGCCTCCGGATTGGTGATATACCTTGGTCCGGTCACTGCCAGATACTTTCCATCCTTCTTCACCGCCACAACAAATTTCTTGTAAAGCTTACTGGTGGAATAATTGTAATTTAATGGTGTAGAGAATTCTGTCCCTTCATCCTTATAAAGCCTGGAAAGATATTCGGCATCATCCGGGATCGTATTATCATAAGTATTGAGAGCAAACAGATAATAATACTTATCATCACTGGCAGGTATTCCCTCTCCCTTGACCTTCACATTGACCTTGCCTGCAGAGCCATCGATCAGACAGGACTCCAGCGTTGCAAAATCTGCTGCATTCTCCTCCGTGATCTCTACTGTCTTAGGTCTTTTCTGATAGGATTCCTCCACGGCAGATTCTGCCGTCAGGATATGGTTTATGATGTTTGACCCGATTCCCTTCTGTGGTGCTTCTTCCTCCGGCTTTTCCTGTATCTGTATATCATTCCCCGGCACTTCTGTAATTTCTTTTCCGGCGTTTTCCCTGAACACAAGGAAATATAAAATAACACCTGCTATTAGTGCTGCTGGCATCAGAATTGCCAGGATCGTCAGGATCCTTCTTCTGAGCGACACCCTTCTTTTTCCTTTCCTTCGCACTTTTTTCTTTACGGCTGGTTTTTTCCCGGTCGTCTCACTCATATCTCCGTTCCTTTTTCCCTCTTCATGCTCTTTCTTCATCTTGGATCAGCCTGATTGGTCTTCTTATCCGGCTCTGCCGCTTCTCTTTTCAGACGGCTCATATGTTCCTTAATCTTCACCTCATATCCGTTTCCTGACGGATGGTAAAATTCCTTACCGTTCAGTTCATAGGGAAGATACTGCTGTTTTACATAATTGTTCGGATAATCATGGGCATACAGATATCCGCTTCCGTGTCCCAGCTTCGCAGCGCTCTTATAATGGGCATCCTGCAGATGCGGAGGAATCGGAAGATTTCCTGACCTTTCTACTTCACTCATCGCTTCTCCTATGGCCGCCACACAGGCATTGCTCTTTGGTGCGCAGGCCACATACATGGCCGCCTCTGACAGTATGATCTGTGCTTCCGGCATCCCAACTCTTTCTACCGCAAGAGAAGCACTTACCGCAACCTGGATCGCCTGTGGATCTGCCATTCCCACGTCCTCAGAAGCACAGATCATAATACGCCTTGCAATAAAGGTCACGCTCTCTCCTGCGTACAGCATCCTTGCCAGATAATACACCGCCGCATCCGGATCAGAGCCCCTCATACTTTTGATAAAAGCCGATACGGTGTCATAATGGTTGTCCCCGGATTTGTCATATCTGACTGCCCGCTTCTGGATACATTCCTGTGCTACCGGAAGCGTGATATGGATCTTTCCATCTGGTGCCCTCTCTGTCGTCATGATGCCAAGCTCCACCGCATTCAGTGCATGTCTGGCATCTCCCCCTGAAATATCCGCAAGAAAATTAAGGGCATCTTCATCGATCTCTGCATCATATGCCCCCATTCCTCTCTCTTTGTCATAAACGGCACGATGGATCAGCTCCTTGATATCTTCAACAGAAAGTGGCTTCAGTTCAAAAATAATGGACCTTGAGATCAGCGCCCCGTTCACCTCAAAATAAGGATTCTCCGTCGTCGCCCCAATCAGGATCACTGTACCATCTTCCACAAAGGGAAGCAGATAATCCTGCTGGCTCTTGTTAAAGCGGTGGATCTCATCTATGAAAAGAATAGTCTTCTTTCCATACATGCCAAGGGTATCCTTCGCCGCCTTTATTACATCCTCCATGTCTTTCTTACCGGCTACCGTGGCATTGATCTGGGTAAATTCCGCACTGGTCGTTCCGGCGATAACCTTGGCAAGAGTCGTCTTGCCGGTCCCCGGCGGTCCGTAAAAAATAATGGAGCTGAGCTTGTCTGCCTTGATCGCCCGGTAAAGCAGCTTGTCCCTACCGATGATGTGCTGCTGTCCTACGACCTCGTCCAGTGTCCTTGGCCGCAGTCTTGCTGCCAGAGGAGCTTCCCTTTCCATACTCGTGCTCCTCATATATTCAAATAAATCCATTTCTTAATACTCCTCTGCCGCGTCGATCTCTTCCTGTTCCTGTTCAATCGGCTGTACATATCCCGGTGTATGCCGTAAATACATAGCCCAGTAGCCACATCCCACAATACCTGCACCGCCTGCGATATTGCCCAGTGTTACCGGGAGCAGGTTTTTCAGCAGGAAGCTTGCAAGTGTCAGGGCATCCCCACTGACTCCATATTTCGGCATGGTCAGAAGCCCGGATACCCCAAAATAAATATCTGCGATACTGTGCTCAAACCCACAAAGTACAAACAGCATGACCGGCCAGAAGCTCATCAGGAGCTTGCCGGATACCTTCTTCGCTGCAAAAGCTCCCCACACCGCTACACAGACCAGGATATTACAGAGAACACCTCTGGCAAAGGCTTCTGGAAAAGTCTGATTCACTCTCGTCAGTGCGGCTGCCACCATCTTTTCAGCAAGCCTGCCATCATAGAGTCCCGGGATTCCGGCATATACTACCATCACTGCCACAAAGGAAGCACCGATAAAATTGCCCGCAAATACGAAGAACCAGTTCTTCAGCATTTCTGTCAGTTTAATCTTCTTTTCCAAAAGAGAGATAATGATCAGGTTATTTCCGGTAAACAGCTCACTTCCGGCGATCAGCACCATTGCCATACCGGCAGGGAATACACAGGCACTTAACAGCCTTGCCACAGAAGGATTCTCTATCGTTGCTGAGGCTGTCGTTGATGCGATCCCCGCAAAGCCGATATAAATGCCGGCAAAAATACCAAGCACAAGCATCTTGAAGGCTGACAGCCTTACCTTGTGGAGTCCGATCTCCACAAAATTCTTTGCTATTTCCAAAGGCGAATGCATAACTTCATTCCTTTCTTCTTCAAATCTACAGGAAAAAAGCCTGCAGAATCCCTTCCGCAGGCCTTTCTACTTATTTTAGTATACAACATTACAGATTAATATTCAATGCCTCATAGGGGATCTCTACTCCAATATATCCGGATGCATAAGGTCCATATTCATAAGGCGAATACTCGATCACAATTCCATCTGTCCCATAACGCATCAGCATATCCAGCGATGCGTTATCGTAAAGGTCTGCATAGGCGGCATCCTCACTGTCCCAGCCGAAATAAGGATCCGGATTGTCCTTCCAGTTCTGTACACTGTACTGTGCCACAATATCCTTAAACTCCTCTACACTTCCCTGATACAGATCTGCCAGTGTCTTTTCCTCTCCTGTAGTCAGATCAAACAGATAATGGCTGCGATAGGGATAGCCATGGGCACCGCCAGTGTATTCATAACCGCTGTAATCCACTGTCAGATAGTCTGCTCCAAGCACTTCCACCCGGCTCAGTTCATTATCATAAGATAAAGGATACATGCTCCTGGAATATCCATCCAGTTCGTCATTCCCGGTCAGATAAGAGAGCTCCTGTGCTGCTCCATCTTCCGCATACCGGATATCCCCTTCCCAGATCTCCTTCAGGGTCTCATTGATCCGTTCTGCCTGCTCATAGGAGGGATCCAGCTTAAAGCATTCCTGATAATACTCATAAACATCGATGTCATAGCTGTCACTGATAACTGTTTTTTTAATGCCTTCTACTGTTCCATACTGTCTGAAATCACGTTTCTCATCCCATACAGAAAGGTATGCTCCGGGATAAGACTTTCCCCCGGCCGGGGTTTTCCCGATTTCGTCTTCTGAAAGCACAGCCCAGCCAATGCTGTCCTCTTCCATGGCAGCAAAATAATACCTTCCCTGATAAACATCAAAACCACTGACTCCTGCAGTGATCGTATTCATCGGCGGTCCGGCAAGTCTTCCCGCCTCATACAGAAAGGTTTCTTCTCCTGTCTTAAGCTCATAGCTGTAGATCTGTTTCCTGTCGAATACTTCCCTTTCTTCCTGTTTTTCCTCACTCTGATAATAGTACAGCTTATCCTCTGTAAGCTTTAACGGTATTGCCCTTTTATCCTCTGACTTCTCATTCCAGGTAAAGAGTGTCTGCTCTTCCCCTGTTCTATTATCATGCAGGATCAGACTTCCATCATACAGATCATATCTGTCCTCTTCCGGGTAATCTGTGTAGCTATATACCGTATAATCACTGTTTACCTCATCCACATCATACGTATCCTGAAGCAGTGCAGATTCCCAGAGAAGATTTCCATCCGTATCATAGCTGATCAGACGGTTTCCCTCACTGTCAAAGGTGATCAGTTCACCGCATGATTTCAGTGACTCCAGTGCTCTTTTCCAGTTTGCATAAATGCTTCCTTCTGCAAAGCCCGGAAGCTCTGCAAGCTTCTGATACCTGTCTCCCTGCTGCCAGCCCTCTGACGTTTTCGTAAAATCGATGACCTTTGTTTCGGAGGAATTATTAAAATTCGCATAATCTTCCATCACGTACTCTACGATCAGGCTTCCGTCCACGTACTCCATCTGCAGTGCCCAGCTCATCGTGTCATCAATATCCAGGAGTACTGTTTCCTCTCCGTCCTCTACCGCACACAGCCTGCGTTCCAGCTCCCCGCTGTCTGTGCTTTCGGAATTCTGCTCCTGATAAACAGCCACAAACACTATTCCGTCCCCATAGACTGCACTCTGCACATAATATCCTTCCCCGGCTTCGTACAAAAGGTCTGCTGTGCCATCCGGCTGCACACCTACGACCTTCTTCCTTCCTGCAAGGAGCAGCACATCCTCTGCCTGATCTTCCCTGCCGGTTTCGTCCTCTGCGCTCAGATCCTCATCTGCCTGTGCATCTGTCTGTCCTGCTTCCTGCTGCTTCACTTCGCCTTCTGCTCCTGCCGGTAAATCTGCGTCAGCTTTTCCTGTGCAGCCTGCAGATACAAATACTGCTGCCAGCAGGATCGCCAGAAACCAGCCCTGTTTTCTTTTCCATGTACACTTCATCTTTATTCCCCTCTGTTATGCAGTTTCTTTGGATTTCAGTGTAACATAGAGAGGCTACGAACTCAATGATGATCTATGAAATCAGATCAGTCAAACAAAATTTCATCCACCGTTACAAATTCGTACCCCTCCTTCAATAACTGATCCACTACCATGAGTGCAGCCTGCACAGTAGATTCATACTCATCATGCATGAGGATAATATCATTTTCTCCAGCTTTTGCCAGAATGCTTCTTGCGATACAGCCGGCATTGGATGAACACCAGTCAAGAGGATCCACAGTCCAGAGTACAGGGAACATATTCAGTTCTGTTTCAAAGGTTTTGTCCCATGCGCCATAAGGCGGCCTTACATATTCCGTCTCCTTTCCGGTAATATCATAAATCACCTGATTGGTTCTGATCAGTTCCTCCTTAAATGTATCTCTGTTGGAGGGGCGCAGCTGTACATGGCTGTAAGTGTGATTTCCAATCAGATGTCCTTCTTCGTCCATTCTTTCAATCAGCTCCGGATAGTTTTCTGCCTGTTCCCCGGTCACAAAAAAAGTAGCCTTCACCTTTCGCTCCAGAAGGCCATCCAGAAGCTGCTTCGTATATACCGGATGTGGACCGTCATCAAAGGTGATGGCTATTTTCTTATTTTCAGGCTCTTCCACCTGTTCTGCATCTGCCAGTGTTTCCTGGATTTCCTCTTCTTCACAGAAAACTGCTGAAAAATCTGTTTTTTCCTGCCTCTTTTCCTGCTCTCCGTGCCAGGCATTAAGTAAAACCAGAGCAAGCAATAATAAAAGAAGCATACAGGACAGGATTCTTTTCGTAAGGCTCATGAAGGAAATCTCCCTCTTTTGCTCTCTTATCCTATCTATATGCTTCTGCATTTCTATCCATGTCTTCTCAGGGAAATATCAGCATCCTATATGCATCTTTTCCCGGAAAATTCCTGTTTTTTTACACTCTACACACCGATCCCAAGTGTCCTGATCAGGGCATAAACTGCTGCGCACAATACCACAGTAAGCAGCAGCATGGCAAAGATCTGCCCTCTTTTATCTGCCTCCTTCTGACTTATCGCACGTCTTCTTTTCTTCTCTGTTTTCTTTGGTTCTTCTGCTACATCAATAAATTCAAGTTCTTCTTTTTGCATATCACATCACCTCTCATAGCTATAACGTGATTATAGCAAAAATTTCTTCAAAAAAACTGTAGCCATTCTTAAAGCTGTCTAAAGATTTTCTTAAGGCAGCTCAGGCTGTAAATTCACTGTACAATGCCACATGGTCATAAATACACCGCCATGCACTGGTAGAATCGGCAGTCACACAGATATAACCGTTTCCGTTCTGATCCTCTCCATAGCTGGCTGCACAGTTTCCGGACTGCACCACATACCCGGTCTTGCCACAGACGATCTCTGCCCCGGTTTCCTTATCCTCGATCCGGCGCAGAAACCAGTTGGATATGGTAATCCCATCCGGGTGCTCTGACGTAGCAGATGTCGTATAAGTATGTGCTGACATAACCTCTCTGCAAAGTGGATTATCCATCGCCGCTTCCATGATCATCGCCATATCATAAACTGTGCAGCGATGTGCCTCATCATATAATCCGACACAGTTGGTAAAATGTGCCGTGTCAGAAAGGCCAAGCTTCTGCAGCTTTTCATTCATCAGCTCCACAAATGCCTCCTGACTCCCGGCCACATAGGTTGCCAGTGCCAGTGCAGCATCTGCGCCGGAGGGCAGGATCGTTCCATAGAAAAGATCCTGTACTGTCACCCTTTCATTCTCTGCGAAGCCCACACTGCTGCAGTCGTTACTGTAGCTGTAGTCTGTAATATCTATAGTGATCGTCACCTTATCGTCAAGATTCTTTTCCTCAATCTGCTCTGCTGCCACAAGTACCGTCAGGATCTTGGTCATGGATGCCGGATCAATGACCTGTCTGGCTGCCCGCTGTGCAAGGATCTCATTTTTCCTCAGATCGATAAAAATAGCATTGCTGCTGATGACCTCCTCGCTGACTGCTTTCATATCCGGAGATTCTGCTGCCTCATATATTTTATTTTCTTCAGGCTCTGCTGCCTGTACTTCTGCTGGCTCTTTCTGATCTGCTAAAGGTAAGGACTCCTCTGCTTCTGTTTCCGCCACTGCCTGAAGCTCTGCTGTTTCTGTCTGTACATCCTGCTGTTCTTTATTCTTATTTCTTTTTGAAATACCATTACCGATCAGAACAACCAGAACAGCTATAAAAACTACAGCTCCAATTGCACCAAAGCGGAAGTACTTCCGAAACAGTGCCTGCTGCTTCTTCTTACGCTTCATCTCTGCGAGCCGGCGCTGCCTTCTTTCTCTGGCTGCATCATATTCATCAAACTGCTCTTCCAATAATCAAACTCCTCTATATACACTACTGCTTCCGCAGCCGCTTGTTTTCCTTCTGCGCACACAAAGAACAGGATAGCCTTACGGCTATCCTGCAATAAACTGATTCTTCTCTCCATCGTAGGTATATCCTATCCCGGAAAGAGTCTTCTGTATCTGCTCCTTATCCTCATCCAGATCCTCACACAGAGCATCCAGACTTCCATAAAAATCACGGAGCTTCATATTTATAATACTCAAAAGCATATCTGCGTCCTGCGGTAACATCCTGTAACCTCCTGTCTGTTTCTGCAGCCCTTATGCTTTCTTCTCCACCCTGGCTGTAAGCTCTCCGTTCACTGCATCGATCAGGATCGTATCACCCTCATCCGTCTCATCAGCAAGGATCAGCTTGGCTGCCAGTGTTTCAACATATTTCTGTACATATCGCTTCAAGGGTCTTGCACCATAAACCGGATCATAGGCATTCTCCACGATCAGGTTCTCTGCTTCCGGAGTCAGCTTTACGGTAAGCTCCTTATCTGCAAGTCTCTTATTCAGGTCTGCAATGATAAGTTTAATTATGCCACCGATATTATCTCTGGTCAATGGTTTGAACAAAATCGTTTCGTCCAGACGGTTCAGGAATTCCGGTCTGAAGTGGACACGCAGATCATTCATAACCTGCTTCTCTGCTTCTTCACTGATATTGCCCTTCTCATCAATTCCATCCAGCAGATAGGATGCTCCGATATTGGAGGTCATGATCAGGATCGTATTCTTAAAGTCTACGGTACGTCCCTGGGAATCCGTGATACGTCCATCATCCAGTACCTGCAGAAGTACATTAAATACATCCGGATGAGCCTTTTCGATCTCATCAAACAGGACAACGGAATACGGTTTCCTCCTGACGGCCTCTGTCAGCTGTCCGCCCTCTTCATAACCAACATATCCAGGAGGCGCTCCGATCAGTCTGGACACAGAATATTTCTCCATGTACTCGCTCATATCGATACGCACCATATTGTTCTCATCATCAAACAGGGCTGCTGCCAAAGCCTTGGCAAGCTCTGTCTTACCTACACCGGTAGGTCCGAGGAACAGGAAGGAACCGATCGGCTTTCTGGGATCCTTGATACCTGCCTTGGAACGGATGATTGCCTCTGTCACCTTCGTAACACCCTCATCCTGTCCGATCACTCTCTTATGCAGCTCCTCATCCAGATGCAGTGTCTTGTTTCGTTCACTCTCCGTCAGCTTGGCAACCGGGATACCTGTCCATCTGGAAATGATCCTTGCGATCTCCTCTTCGGATACGCTCTCATGAACCAGGGAAAGATCCTTATTCTTTACGTTTGCTTCCTCGATCTCAAGCTGCTTCTTCAGGCTTGGAAGGGTACTGTAGTTCAGTTCACTGGCCTTGGCAAAATCACCCTCCCGCTGAGCAATCTCTATCTGATTATTAACATTTTCAATTTCCTCACGGAGCTTTGACAGCTTCTCAACGGAAGCCTTTTCATTCTCCCACTGTGCCTTTCTGTTACTGAACTCTTCCTTCAGCTCAGCCAGTTCCTTCTGAAGATCCTCCAGTCTCTCCTGACTGAGTCTGTCATCCTCCTTTTTCAGGGCGATCTCCTCAATTGAAAGCTGGTCGATCTTACGCTTCAGCTCATCCAGCTCTGTAGGCATGGAGTCCAGCTCCGTCTTGATCAGGGCACAGGCTTCATCCACCAGGTCAATCGCCTTATCCGGCAGGAACCTGTCAGAAATGTATCTGTGAGAAAGCACTGCTGCACTGACGAGGGCATTGTCCATGATCTTGACACCATGGTAGACCTCATATCTCTCTTTCAGTCCACGGAGAATGGAAATAGTATCCTCAACAGTAGGCTCCTCTACCATAACCGGCTGGAAACGACGCTCCAGTGCTGCATCCTTCTCAATATACTGACGATACTCGTCCAACGTGGTTGCCCCGATACAGTGCAGCTCACCTCTTGCCAGCATAGGCTTTAACATATTACCGGCATCCAGTGCACCATCTGTCTTACCTGCACCAACAATGGTATGCAACTCATCAATGAACAGAATGATCTGTCCCTCACTGTTCTTCACATCCTCAAGAACCGCTTTCAGACGCTCCTCAAATTCTCCTCTGTACTTGGCACCCGCTACCAGTGCTCCCATGTCCAGTGCAAAAATCTTCTTATCCTTCAGTCCCTGCGGTACATCACCTTTCACAATACGCTGTGCCAGACCTTCTACAACCGCAGTCTTACCTACACCAGGCTCACCGATCAGAACCGGGTTATTCTTTGTCTTACGGGAAAGGATACGGATCACATTTCTTATCTCGTTATCCCTGCCAATAACCGGATCCAGCTTCTGGTCTCTGGCTTTCTCTACCAGATCCTGTCCGTATTTGGTAAGTGTATCGTAAGTTGCCTCCGGATTGTCACTGGTGACTCTCTGATTGCCTCTTACCGTAGACAATGCCTGTAAAAACCGCTCTCTGGTGATGCCAAACTCACGGAACAGCTCCTTCATGGAAGGACTCGGATACTTGATCATGGCGAGCATCAAATGTTCCACAGAGACATACTCATCTCCAAACACCTTCATCTCATCCTCAGCAGAGATCAGTACCTTGTTCAGATACTGCCCCACATAGGACTGTCCTCCCTGAACCTTGGTTCTCTTACTGATCATCTCTTCGACTTTGTTCACAAAATACTGCTGATTGATCTCCATCTTCTCGATCATTTTCAAAATCAGGCTGTCCTCCATAGTCAGCAGACTATAAAGAAGATGCTCCTGCTCTATTTCCTGATTGCCATAATCGCTGGCAATTTTCTCACATCCCTGTACAGCTTCCATAGATTTCTGGGTAAATTTATTGATGTTCATAAGCACACCTCCTACTCATGTTCTATTGATACTATAACACCAGTTGTTAGCACTGTCAACAGGTGAGTGCTAATTATTTGTGAAACTTCTGTGAAATCTATGAGTCACGCATGTTTCCTGGAAAAGCTTTTCCTCCGGCCCACATGACAGGAAGATCTCTTTTAAAACAGATCCAGCATATTATCAAGATAGATTTCTTCCCTGACACGAAGCTGATACTCCGGCTTCGTCAAATAATAAAGAAGAAACTCCAGTATCAGCGCACTGCCAAGTCCCCGGCCTTCAATCTTAAAGTTGGAAAATCCCATAGGAAGATACACGTTCCTTATGTCGTCAATACCGATAAATCCCGGATTTTCCATTGCTTTTGAAAAGCGATAGCCCTCCCTGATATCCGGTGCCTTGCAGGAAAAATCAGGACAGACTTCCCCAAGATTCTTTCTACTGACTGCTTCGTAGCAGCGTTTTCTGTCTTTACACCCAAAGAAACAGCACTCATTACACAGAAATTCTACCTTGTCCCTTTGCTCCTCTGTCAGTGTCTGCAGTCTGTCAAAAGCTTTATTTAACCGGAAATCCGGCACCACATACAGGAACTCTGATCTTTCCACTTCTTCTCTGAACTGTTGAAAATCTGTCAGTACTTTGGTCGTAGAGGAAACAAAATAGAGATTTGGATACTTTTCTTTTATGTAATCCAGCAGAAGATCAGAATAAATAATAACTCCATTTCTGATTTTGCTGCCCGCATCAAACAGTCTGCAGAGGTCATTGCATTTTTTATCTGAAAGATGTCCTTCTGTAAGTAACGAATTGCTGAAAGTCAGTCTGGCAGAAATTCCATATTTCTCCATGAGAGAAAGAGCCTCCAAAGGATCATGATCTCCAAAGGATGTCCGTCCTCCGCCCCAGATACAGTCCGAGGGTGCCCCATAGACAGATCCAATTTCACACCAGTCATAAAAATATTCCCTGTGAGCATAAAACAGCGGCAAAAAGACACTGTAAAACTCATAAAATTCAAACAACCCGGGAAGATGATAATATGCTGTCTCTTTTTTCACGCTCTCCATGTCCTATCTGTACTCCAGTATTTCTTCCAGCTTCTTTCTTGGCCTTGGCCTGGACTGTTCATCCGCATAACCAACTGCAACATATGAAATGCGTCCGGAAGTATTCTGCTCTGTAATCATCCATAAGCAGCCCCACAGAATACTAAAACGCTGTAATCAGATCTATCGCATACAATGGCAGATTGACAAGCCATATTTACAAAAAATGCGACGAACTTTTGCTCGTTTATCACATTTTTTACACCGAACTTTGTAATTATGCCATCATTTTTTACATTGTAATTATCATTTCCATGTATCCATGTATCAAAGATTTGTTTTATTTCTCACAAATGAAATCAATGCATACTAGAACTCCAAACTGTCCTCATTGAGCAGAAAATATTTCATACCCATGATCACAAAGCCTTCCTCATTTCTCCAAGGCTTTTTTGTTCCATTTACTATAACAATCTTCTTAAATGAGTCCGGAATATTTCGGAATGAATTAAGTTCCTGCATCTGCTTTTCCTCAGAGATCATATCATAAGCCACTTGAATATAATATCTCTGACTGCCCTGGTTCACTACAAAATCGACCTCTAATTGCTTATGGACCCTCTTTCCTTCACTATTCTTTGCAAATACATCCACAATACCAACATCCACATTGTAACCACGCACAAGCAGTTCATTATAAACAATGTTCTCCAAAATATGAGTCGGCTCCTGCTGTCTGAAATTCAGTCTGGCATTTCTAAGTCCAACATCCGAAAAATAGTATTTCAGATTTGCTCCTACATATTTTCTCCCCTTAATATCATACCGATTCGCTTTAGAAATCAAAAATGCTTCTGCCAGATAATCAATATGATTGGATATGGTTTTATTGCTGTAATTGATGCCTCTCTCACTTTTGAAAGTATTTGATATTTTTGTCGGATTGGTAGGTGCTCCAATGGCAGAAGCAAGAATATCCACCAAAGTGCCAATTTCATCAACATTTTGAATCCTGTTTCGCTCTACCACATCCTTGATATAAACATTGGTAAAAATATTTTTAAGATACTCAGCCTTTTGGCGTACCATAGGGAATTGTGCCACCTGTGGTAAACCACCATATGTCATATATTCCTCCCATGCATCATCATAATCTCCATCAAAAGCCGCATAAAACTCAGCAAAGGACAACGGATAAATTCTGATTTCATCTCCTCTGCCTCTAAATTCAGTTACAATATCACTAGATAAAAACTTAGAATTACTGCCGGTTACATACACGTCAATGTTACTGATACGAAGCAAACTATTCAGCACTTCCTCAAATCGTGGCATAAACTGTACTTCATCCAATAGCAGATAATACTTCTGGTCATCTTCCACCCGCTCTTTAATATGCTGATAACACTTCTTGGGATCTCTCAATTCCTCATTTTCAATTCCATCTAACGCAATCTCGATGATGTGGTCATTATCTACACCACTTTCCAATAAGTTTTTCTTAAACAATACAAATAACAGAAATGATTTGCCGCATCTCCTGATTCCTGTGATAATCTTAATCATTCCGTTATCTTTTCTTATCTTTAACTGTTCAAGGTATGAATCTCTCTTAATCTCCACGATGTCACTCCTTATTTTTGTGCATTGCACAAATTTTAGTAATGTTATTTTACTGCTAAATCATTTCTGCTTCAATAGCTATTACTAAATTATGTGCTTTTCTTTGGGAAAGCAGAGACGGGCTGATAAATACAACTTATTAAGATGATAAAAGTACTTGCCCTTAAATTTATCCCGAAGGACATGAATCGGGTTAAAGAAATTTCCTTTTGACCTTTGAATCTTTTTGTCAGATGCAAGCCCACTATCAGAGATAATGTAGTACATATGTGCGTGATAAATCATCAATTGACACAAAAAAATAGATGGATATTTCCTTTAATGAATCTATGCCTGGGTATCCTCTCCCAGACTCCCACGCTTCTTGTCAATAGGAGACAAAAACTTTTTTTCAATTCTTTCATCCAGCATTCTTTCTTTTCATCCAAATTAGCTGATTTTTGGACGAAATCTATTTGCTGTCCGCACGAACATAAAATGTACTTCTGCCCGAACCTTCTCTGATAATAAGTCCTTCCTCGGTTAGTTTCTTTAATGCTGCCAGTGCAGACGATCTTCCTATGCTCGGACAATGAGCCACAACATCTGCTCCCATAAACTTTCCAATTTTTTCTTCGGTGTACCTTTTGACAATGTCGTATGCTGTACTACCGTTTCTGCTTTCAGTCATTAATCCGACGCGTTCTTCAAATTCTGTATAACAGGCCAGAATCACCTGCAGCATATATCTGATAAACGGTGTCGGATCATTTTCTTCCTCATGCCATCCTGCATCGGATTCTTCAAGAGTATCGTAATAACGATCTTTCGTTTTCTCTATCTGCTTTTCAATACTGATATATTTCCCAACACTATATCCGTTTTTATACAGTAGGAGTAGCGTTAGCAGCCTGCTCATCCTCCCTTTTTAACAATAACTCTTTTGCCCCGTTTTTTCAATTTTATCATATGCATTTTGCCCCGTTTTTATCACTGCACTAAATTGACTTACTTTTCCGTGTATCGGTATATAAATACTGTTTATTTCATGCAATCATCCAGAAAGCAGCAGAAAAAGAAAGAGAAGGCAACCTAAATTGCCTTCCGCTCATTCTAAAACCTAGATTTAAAAATTCCCTGCAAGTGTTGTCTCAAACGCAGGCAGATAGTCGCTGATAAAACGATCAGCAGCGCTGCTGTCATACTTGGTGACCTCCAGATGTATGTTCAGTCCTGCCCCATTTTCCTTATCATAAATCAGATATCGCTGATAAGATCTTTTATTACTGTTGTCATCAAAGTCAGTCATCCTGTATACCGTATATCCATCTGTGTCTGCCAGTATGACATCATCAGTGGATGGCGGAAGTGCAACATTTGTCGTCTGGCATTTTACTGTTATCATAAAGTTATCAAATGCAGCCTCTATACCGCTGTCCGTATATCCTGTAATATACTGTCCGCCAGGAGCAAGTATCGTAAGTCCATCCAGTCCCAGACTTTTATAATCATAAACAGATTCATCTATTTTAAAATCAAGACCAGCTACTAGTTCTGTCATATCTGATACTGTAACTGCACCGGTATCAACATCCACATCCCCTATCACTTCTTCGTACTGGGGATCTGATGATTCATCCCCTGCTTCTCTGATCTGCGGTACAAGAGATACATTGGCACCTGTTCCATCTGTCTTTTCCTCCAAAGCCTCTCTGTGCAGTTCAGTCATGGTTTCCTGATCCAGATCCAGATCAAGTCCCATTCCCTCGAAAATTCCCTCCTTCAGCTGTTCAATATAATCCATCATATAGGCACTTCTGTCTACACCCACTTCTTTTCGTATTTTCAGATTTAAACGGAAAAGCACCTCATCTGCCTCACTTGCTTCCTCACTGTTTCTGATATAAAAAGTTGCTTCTGCCACTGTTTTTTTACTGTATAGATTGATCTCATAACTTAATGTATAGTCTCCATTATCCAGACTGTTATACTGACAATATACACTTGGTGCAACATTAGTCGGTACATTCCGTTCTGCCATATCCTGCCCGTTTGCAAAGATTTCTCCATCTACACCGGTGCCGTTCGTGAACATCCGGCCGCCGCTTCTTTTCTCCGTGACAAATCCAATACTGTAGTAATCGCTCATATTGGGATTAAATATCTCGTAAAATTTCATGTCATCGGCTTCTCTTAACTCACAGCCTTCTACCACAGGAATCACAATATCAAACGGATATGCGTAATTATTGCACCGCTCCTTCATGGAAATGTCTGCCGTATCCGTAATCCGGAACTGTTCATCCCCGGCCAGTACATATTCGTCCTCTGCCGGAGTACTCTGTTCCTCCCCGCTTTTCTCTATCGTATTTTCCTCTGCCACATTTTCTTCTGCCGCTTCTTCCCCGTTCACTGTTTCTTCCATCGCCGTATGATCTGTACTGCTGCCTGTCTCTTTGCTGCCACAGGCCGCCACATTCAGACACAGAAGAAGTCCAAGCAGTAAAACAATATTTCTTTTCAATGTATTCTTATCCTCTCTTATAGACCAAAGAAATCCCTTAAAACGCCAAAATAAAATTTCGTGCTGGCTGTTTCCTCGTTCATCTCTGTGCTGTCAGTTCCAAACTGCTCTTTGAAACTCTTTGCATACTGCAGATCCTCCAAATATTCTGCAAATCTGTCAGGTGCTTCCTCCACTTTGCTCTGTGTTTCCTCCTCCGGTTCTTCCTCTTCTTCCGTATCAGGTTCTCCATACAGCAGTGCTGCATTCAGTCTTTTGTCAAAGTCATCCTCTTCTGCTTCCTGCATGTCTCTTTCGTAAAATTCTGGCACAGTCTCCTCTTCCTTCTTCTGCTCATCTCTTCTCAGGCTCTCAAAGTCAACTGTTCCTGCTACCAGCTTTCCATGTTCAAATGGCTTCTCATATCGGAAAACCTGCCGTGTTGCCACCTCCAGGATATTTACTCCTACAGACACTTTAACCTCTGAACCCTGAATCTCCGTCCAGGCGTGTGTATAGTACTCCTCGCCATCTTCCTGCCATACGGCCATGGCCACACAGCCATAGGACAGCCTTGCATACATTTCCTTCAGATCCTTCCAGTGCGCATTACAGTTACAGACCAGATTAATAAGGTTTAGTGTATCTTCTGCCAGAATGATCTCATCCTGTGAAGGCAGATAATGCTCTATATTTTCCTCTACTTCCCACTGTTTCACAACATTGCCTCCTCTTCTGCTCCATCCACTTCCATCATAGCCACACTTGCATAACTTTTCGATGAATTTCCACCATTTGCTCTCATAAGATTACAGATTCCATGAACAATTCCATAAAGAACCAAAAGACCGACAAGTGCAGCCAAAACCATTTTAGGAAGCATCATCGGCTTATCACTTTTATTTTTCAGATATTCCTGTACCTTTTCCTCACTTACAGGATGTGCAATCTGCTCAGGACTGTCCCAGTCATCCCGAATTTCCACTCTTCTTACCTTTCTGATATCGCCATCCTGAATCTGATAATCATTCATATTTTCCATTGTCCTTTACCTCTCTGCGTATTTTAAATTTGCCATTGTCTTCCATATCGGAAATGTATCATCCTGATTTCCGGTACTGATCTGTGTATATACCCTGTTTTCTCTTAAAACAGTTTCTTCATCTGTGATTCCGGGGATTCCATTTTCGAAATAATAATAATGGTATTCTCCTTTCTTCAGTCCGCCCTTATCACTGAGTTCTTTTCTTGTCGCCTGCATATGATCCCTCTTTTTCTTATCCAGAAGAGCATACGGCAATAATGCCATATACACTCTGTCCATAAAATTCTCTCCCCGGTTTTCCGTTCTCCTGTTTTCCACACTTGCAATCTGGCTGCTTATAAATGAAGCATCACCAAAAGCAAAATCAATCGGTACCCTGTTATTTGTAACACTCAGCTGCAGATCGCCGCCCGTAAGCATGGTACTGTAGCAATACGGATCTCCGGCAGTGATCACACCTTTTGACTGCAGAAAATACTCAATCGCCGTGATATGATCCTGATTCTGCAGATAAACGTTATATACACTATGTGTTTTACTTCCTATTTTCTGTACCCAGTTTTTATCTTCAAAATTTCCTGTAAATACACCACCCCTATTTTTGCATTCAACCACATAAAGCCAGTTATCTGTAATGATGATGGCATCTACTTCCTGATAATTTCCGTTTGGCATAGGTACACATACATTAAATAATGTCTTATGCGGCACCTTTAATTTCCGGCTCATCACATAAGCGTTAAACTCACCAAGCAGTCCTTTATCATTTAAAACCTCTTTTCTTGTGACACCTGTTGCAAGAAAATACTCAGATTCCTCCGGCTTTTCAAAGAAGCAGGCTACCGCTCTGACATCAAAAACAAGCAAAAACAGAATCACCAGCAGCAATGCTGTCAATAAAATTTTTTCAATCCACGTTGCCTTGTCATAACTGCCCTGATAGCAGACCATAATCACGAAAAAAGGCAGTAACGCCAGGAAATAAGCCCACATGCCAAGCCGCTGGAATTTTTTAAACCCCTTAATAAATCCACTTCCAAAGGTCTGGAAAAAAATACTGTTCATGAATAAATCTAACATCTTACTATCCTCCATTTGTATGTTTTATATCATTAAGTACCCTCATAATTCTTTTGGGTTTTAAATATTTTTATTTTTTTCTGATCAGGAAACTTTCCTGTAAATATAATCGGGAATATCCCGGAAGGCATAGGTATCCCAGTCTTCTGTGTCAGGAATATCTACAAACACCATTCCCTCTTCATTTAAATAATAAAATGCGATTCTGCGATCTATCGGATTTCCTTCAAGATCTGTCAGTTTCAGTATTTCAAGATCTTTTCCCTGAAAATGAAGTTCCTGCCCGTCCAGTGTCCAATATCCCTCATATTCTCCAAGGGTCAGATAAAAATCATCAGAAATATATTGTTTTTCTGAACCGGTCTGCTTCACATACATTGTCTGACCGGAAGATCCTTCCTCCGTCTCCCACTTTTCGTACTCGTCTAAATTTTCCACCTCTGCTATTGTTTTGGGTTCTGTTTCCGCTGCCTCTCCTGCCGGTATTTCCTCATCTGTCACTTCTGCATTTTTATCCGTTTCTTCTATTTCTATTAATCCTCCATCCTCACTGTCTGCCTCTTCCTCACTTGTCAGTGCAACCTCATTTTCAACCTCATCTTCTGATGTTTCTTCACTGATTATTTGCTCCTCATTCTCCGGGATTTCTGTTCCATTACCTTTTACTGCATGGATAATTCCCACAGTTCCAAGCCCTGCTGCACCTATGATTCCTGCAACGATCACTGCTTTTATTGCCGTGCTGAAAGAAGCAGATTTCGTCATGCCCGCTGCAGCCCTGCCTGCTGTTTTTGCTGCTGCTCTGCCTGTTTCCTCTGCTGACCCGGCTCCGCCTGTCACTTCCCCCGCTCCCTTTGCAGATATAGAGGTTGCCTGCAGCCCTACATTCCTGCATGCACCGCAATAGATTTCCTGTGCTGCCTGCGCTGTAAGTGTAGTTTTATCCGCCATCAGCTTAATGGCATACCAGAAGACAGGAAGTGCAACCACATGTAGTCGGTACCCTTCTTTCTTCTCCTTTTCCTCTACTCTTCCTCTGATATATTTTCTTGCATAATTAAGCCGGCTCTTGATCGTATTTGCCGAACATTCCATCAGTTCTGCAATCTGCTCCACCTTCAGCCCGTCAAAATAGTAGGCAACAACTGCTGTTTTCTGCAATTCCGGAAGTTCTTCTATTATTCCTCTGATAATGTCGGCCGTTGCCCTCTGGTCTGCGGTCAGCTCTGGCATGGAAGAAATATCATTGCTCTCAAGGGCATCAAATATTCCTTCTGTCTCCTCTGTTAATAAAACCTCTTTCCGTTTCCTGTAGATCTTCATTCCCTGATTATAAGCTATCCCATCCAGCCAGGAATACAGAGCCTCCGATGCCTGTAATGTATGTATGCTTTTATATGCTTCTGTAAAAACGATTTGCGTCAGATCCTGTGCATCTTCTTCCTTCTTCATGATCTGCCTTGCCCTGAAATACACTCTGTTGTAAGTTGCGGAATATACTTCATTAAAGCCTTTTTCTTCACCATTTTTCATCTGTTCTATGGCATTTTTCAAACTGTCTTCCATAATTGTCTCTCCTTTGTACTTTGCTCCCGGCAGAATAACTGTCTGCTCCTTTCTAACAATAAGTACCGGCAAAGTACATACTGGTTTTAAAAATATCTTACTTCCTTCCTTACTCCTTGTCCACAAAAATATTCCCAACATGCTGGGTATATTTTCCTCCTGTTTCTGACCATATAATAATTTTAAGGAGTTTATCAATATGATGTCATTTGCCCCATTGTGGAAAACATTAAAAGAAAAGAATTTATCTACTTACAAATTAATTAATGAATATGGCATCAGCAAGGGGACGATTGATAACCTGAAACATAACAGAAATGTTACTCTACTGACTGTCGAACAACTCTGCCACATTCTGGATTGTAAGGTAGAAGATATTGTTGTTTATATAAAAGATAACTAAAAAGGAACCGTCCGGCATAATTCATATGCCAACGATTCCTCCTATGTCCTGGCTGCGGCTTCTCGCCGCCAATCCCTTTCCTTTGAATCCTCCGAAAGCAGACGGATTTTTGTTTCAGCCAGAATTCCTACTCATACTTCTGTATCAGTGTTCCTGCATTGGCCTTCACCTCATCCGAAACAAGACCTGGGAATTCCTCTCCCAGTTCATTCAGGACATTCAGAATATCCTCTTTTCCCTGGTCGATACTGATGGCTTCATACTGTAATTCTTGTCAGTTCCAAGAATACTGTCCACAAAGATGGCAAGTGGATTTCTTCCTTCCATGGCTGCCGTTGTAGTCGTCATGCCGGACCATCTGGGATTGATCTCAATAATAAACCACTCTCCGTTCCGGTAAACCAGATCTACCTGCACCGTTCCTTCAAATTTCAGGGTCTGTGCCATATTGAGCAGCTCTTCCTGCACCTTTTCAAAATGATAAGCCGGATCGGTTACCGGTCCGAACTTCACAGAGTTTAACGGATCGGTGATTCCATCTTTATTCACAGAAAAAGCAATCGGCGGCAATACACTGTAACGTCCTTCAATTCCATGGATTTCTGTTCCAAACTGTTCTCCCTGAATCAGTTCCTCTACCATGACATACCTTGGCCAAATTCTCAACATTAATATTACCCAGGAAAATATTGTCTGGATATCCCCAAAAAGTAAAAAGTATCATCTTCTTCCACATTGCTCAGGTTTAAGCGAATCTAAAAAATTTTATTTAAACGATGCCGTTAAAAATGGATACATCCCATGTAAACGCTGCTGTAAAAGATAATAAAAGGCAGCCTCCCTCATCAGGAAGCTGCCTTTACAAACTCTGTCAGTTTCTGTCTTGCGTCCGGGCTCAGATGCTTTGGCACCTGAATCTGGATCACCGCATATTCATCACCTTTTTCCGAAGCATTCTTCATGGATACGATTCCTTTGCCCTTCAGCCGGATCTTTGTTCCGGACTGGGTTCCTTCTTTGATCTTGCAGCTTACCCGCCCATTTAAGGTAGGTACGATCGCCTCACCGCCAAGGGCTGCTGTTGCAAAGGGAATTTCAACTGTGGTATAAATGTCCATGCCCTTCCGTTCAAAGCCGGGTTTCTTAAGGACATTGACCTCCAGAAGCATATTACCGGCACCGCCGCCATTTCTTCCCGGCATGCCTTTGCCTTTCAGCCGGATCTTCTGTCCGGAATCAATACCTGCGGGAATATGCACCTGCAGGGACTCTTCTTTCCCGTCTGGTGACCGGAAATGAATCACCTTATCAGCGCCAAGGGCTGCCTCTTCAAAGGTAACATCCACCTTAGCCAAGACATCCTCTCCTTCCTGGCTGTGGCTTCTGCCCCCTCTTCCAAAGAACCCGCCATCATCCTCAAAATCCTGCGTGTGGAAGCCTTTCGAATGGAAACCATTGCCGAAGCCCTTTCCTTTGAAGCCTCCGAAAATACCATCAAAAATATCATCCAGATTATCTCCGGAATAATGGAACTCCTGATAGCCGCCACCGGGACCGCCATTAAAATGGAAGGTACCATCTGATCCAAAACCGCCCTGATATCCACCGGCTCCGGCATTGCCGCCCCCTTCGTCAAAGGCAGCATGACCAAACTGATCGTACAGTTTTCTCTTTTCCTTATCACTTAATATATTATAAGCCTCCGTGACTTCCTTGAATTTCTCTTCAGCGGAGGGATTGTCCTTATTCATATCCGGGTGATATTTCTTCGCAAGCTTACGGTATGCTTTTTTGATCGCTGCGTCATCTGCATTTCTTGCTACGCCAAGTACTTCATAATAATCTCGTTTATCAGCCACTGTTCTCACCCTCTTTTCTGCTTATTCAAAAAATGCCCCGGAAAGTCCGGGGCAGGTTACCTGTCATCCTTCAATGGCAACATGTTTCTTTGTTTCCACTGCCTTCGCTTCCTTCTTTGGAACATCCAGCTTCAGAATACCATTTTCAAACCTTGCATGAATATCGGTATCAAGGATATCCTCACCTACATAGAAGCTTCTGCTCATTTCACCGGCATACCGCTCTCTGCAGATGTATTTACCCTTCTTATCGGCTTCATCCTTGTCAAGTCCCTTGGCTGCTGATACAGTCAGATAACCGTTTTCAAGCTGAACCTCGATCTCATCCTTCTTGAATCCCGGCAGATCCATGATCACTTCATATCCCTCATCGGTCTCCCTGATATCTGTCTTCATCATGTTCTTCGCATGCCTGCCATACAGCTTCTTATTTACATCCGGGAATCCAAAACCATCCATTAAATCATCAAAGAAATCTCTTCCATATACACTAGGCATTAACATAAGTCATTCCTCCATTCTTTCCTCTTCCTTTGTTCTACATGTAATATAACACCTATTATTAGCACTGTCAAGAGGTGAGTGCTAATTTTTTGTGAAGATTTTGTGAACGCTACGAGCCATGCACATTTACGCGAAAAAGCCATCTTTCAAGCTTGCTTGGTAAAGATGGCTCTTTCATGGAAATGTATAAGGCGACAGCCCGACAGCGAGGGAATTCTTTCCCGAGCTGTGCATGGCGTATGCCACTACTTCACAGGGATTTTTCACTTGCTTTCGCACTCGATTTTCTTGATTTGACCACATTTTTACGACAACAACTTATGATTTATACCACAACAGGTACGGTTTCCGGCAGGTTCATTTTAGACATCTCATTCTCCACATGAGACTTTTCTGCAATATGATTATAGACATTCATTGTGATCTGTGCATCTGAATGGCCCATCACATACTGCATAATCACCCAATCTGGTACATCCCGTATGACGAAGGGTATGCGATGAAATAGGCGACATCAGCCCCGTCTCTCGCTTCTCTTCTTCTGCCAGTTTGCTTTCTTTCTTATTATAGGCATTGACAATATTTTTTAGAAAGCTGTTCACTCCCGCCGACATTATCGGACGTCCATGCTTTGTATTGAAGATGAATCCACTAGTCCACCGATCTCCACATTACTCTGCAAACCAAGCATCAGGTTCAGCTCTCTCTGTTTACGGAACGCATCATATACCATCTGTGTCATAGGAATATCTCTGATTCCTGCATCCGTTTTGGTTTCTGAATCATGGAAACAATATCCGTCATCACCTTCATAATACACAAGCTGTCCACCTACATGGATCTCCCGGTTCTTCATATTCACATCTGACCAGGTTAGGCCGATGGTTTCACTCACTCTCAGGCAAGCCCCAAACATAACTTGCATCATTGGAAGATGAGGCTTATACACATTACTCTGTTCAACAAACTCCAAAAGTTTTTCCTACTGTTCCAGTATCAATGCTTCTTTCTCCTTTGCCGGAGCCCCATAATCTCCAAGTGTTCCAGTTACCGGATTCTTGCGGATAATCCCATCTTCCACTGCCAGTTCAAAACTGGGATTCAATAAGCCATAAAGACCTTTGATTGTACTGTGTGCCAGTCCTTCATCTGACAATGCGGAAAAAAACGTTCTTACGTGAGATGTCTTAAAATCCACAACACGAATATTTCCCAAAGTATTTCGTATCCGATAATCCCACATACGGATATAATTCTTTTTCGTTCTTTCCTTAATATTCTTTGTTGCCATGTATCGCTCAAACAACGTATTTACGGTCAGCTTCTTGACTGATGAATCTGTAATAAGCAGATCATCCATATCCTTATTGATCTTTCCGCTCGTTTCATAGCAATAATGTCATTATACTTCAAGGCCACGCTTGCCGAATCTTCTGTTTTCAGAACCTTGTCCCTATAAGTACTTGCCGTAGACTGTCCATCTGCTAAAACCGTCAAAATATCGTTCCGAACCTCTACTGTCAATTCTTTGTGCGGCAACAAAGCTGCCATACCAAACTTCGTAGTAGAAGGGAAGATGCTCTGCATACTGCTGATAGAAACCTTACTTTGCGTTTCTCGCTGAAGCTGATCTGCCATCGTAGCCGCCACTTCATAACGCATGGCATCTGAGATAATTACAAATACTTTCGTATCCGAGGTTTGGATACGGGAACGGTAAAAATCCTCCTGTTGCGGTACTTCCAGAACTTTACCGTAAGTTGCCAGTTCATCCGCACATACATCCGACCAGTTGTTGCCCAACTCATCTAAGAACCAATGATTATAGAGTCCTTCCACTTTATCGACAACGTACTTAAATAGATCATCCAGCAGAATATTGGAAGTCTCCAAACTCTTTTGAAAACTAAGATGAAACAAACGATAATAAGTGTCCATCTGATAGTAACTCTCTGTATATTCTTTCCAGATACTTTTCGCTTCTGCGGTATGGAATCCGGCAGAATGTTCCTTAAAGAAACTTTGCATATTCGCCACTTGTAAGATACCGTCATAAAAATTCTCAAATGGCTCATACCATACACAAGTTCTCCGTTTTTCAACGGTATTCGTAATGGTATCCACATCAATGATATGGTCACTGATCTCTGTCATTAGCTTTGTCAGAATCACTTCATTAATACACGGAAAGCACTCTGTTCCTACCAAATCTTCTACTGTCAGCTTTTCAAAACGCTGATACAGACGAGCTTTATCCTCAACATAACGTGCCACATCATATCCAGAAGCCAGTTATCATCCGGGCGGTTATAGACACACGGACTGTAAACCAGATAATTTGTGCTCAAATCATCTACTGAAAGCAGTTTTTTACAGAAAACGCATTATTTCCAGTCAGTGCAATCACCTTTGCATTTTCTAAAACCACTTCATCCAATTTATCCTCAAATTCCTTATCTTCATCGTACCAGAAAATGATACGACGCTGATAAAACTCAGGCAGAGGTGCAGCAAACCTGCGATTTAAATCTTGTATTATTTTATCTGTATCCATGCTGTCCTCCTACCTTATAATTTTCCAATTTGCTTTTCGTTTTGTTCCACCCTGTACCAATCTACCTTTTTCCTGTAAAGAAGCGAACATTCGAGAAATCGTTCTTTTCGATATACCCATTTTTTCTGCATAATAGGCCTGTGTTGCAGACGGATTCTTCTCTATAATCTGCAACAATTTTTCTATCTGCGTCTGTTCCTTATTAAGCGGCACTTCAGCGCCATTAGTGCCATCATCAGCGCCACATTCAACGCCATTAGCGCCACTTTTAGTGTCATTGGCGTTAATTATGGCGTTATTGGTATCAACCTGACCTCGATAAATATTGATACGCAAATCAACTTCGCCACCAATAAACTCCGGCTCCTGCAGTCCGGCAGCTTTTACTTTGTCTATAATTCTCGGAATGCCGCTTCCCCAATGCTCGATCAGATTCATGTAAGCAAACGCATGAGCAAGAGCTTCATTTCTGATTTTAGAATAGCCTTCTTTCATACGCTCCATCGTTTGTCCCATTGGCAGCTTTCCTGGAGAAGTAATTTCCAATCGGTTGTCATATACCGCTACCTGTATCGTACCATGATCCAGATAACTACGATGTACCATAGCATTGATAATCAACTCACGAATGGCATCCGGTGGAATCTCATAAACATCCTGGCGATAAATTCCCACAATAGTAGCACCCAGATGAATATTTCTCAAGACAAACTGAAATGCTTCGTCTATCTGTTTCCAAAGCGGTCCGGTATATTCTCTACGATCAACAAATACCGCTTTCGTTATACCTTTGAACACACCACATTGCGTTGCAACATGAAGGCCTCCGTTGCCTGTCAAAATTGCAAATGCGTTGGATGGATAATCTTTTCCATCACGCTCGATTAAAATTCCCCAGGAACGCAACTGCTGTCTGCCTACATCTTTAATCGATGCTTTCTGTTCCTCTGTCCGAGCATTTCTGACAGCCTGCTCTTTCATAGCTTTGCAAAGGGTATCAATATCTTCATCTGTAACATTTAACCCAGTACATAAAGCCTGATCGTAGTAACGATTACTGCCCTCAAACAACAATTCTTTTATCATATACTCGTCGGCAAGGCGGGTAGTTCCGGCAACACCACCCACAACAAAGTCGTAATCCGTCGAATCTTTTCCGCTGCGGCAGTTCAGAATAAAATCCAGCCACTCTTCGGAATAAGAATCGAATTTCAGCGTTTTCAGTTCAGCTTCCCGACTTTCATCGTATTCATACCGGGAGATAATACCATCTTTCCCACGGTGTTTGAACTTACCACACCCCTTTCTTTCATCACGTCAAGAAGGTCATCAACGATATATTCCCGGCTCTGGGTATGCAGCACCTCATACTCCGGAACAATGTAACCATTCAAAATATCGCTTTGTTCGGTAAATGCCTGATAAACACGTTCCGCATCCACGTCCAGCTTTGCCGCTACATTTTCAATGCAAAATACAGCAAACTCCAGTTCACTGGAATTTTTGATTTTTTCATCCTCTATCATACGCAAGCCCTCCTTTTATGATAATTTGGTGTTTTTACTTCATTATCAGCATTGACTTTATCATATTTTCCATCAAGCACGGCATTTGCAGTAGGAAGAATAGGCTTTTCCGCCAAAATATCCCGGAAAATTGCATGATTCTTCTTCTCACCATCGTCCAGATAATAGAGATCATCTGGTCGGCAATGCCAACCCAATCAATCGATCCGTCTGACCTGCCATGAACAGTGGGATATTCAGCACATCATCGTCCAGCTTCAGATTGTCCAATGAGAAACGGATGCGGAGCTTGACCTTGTCAGGGAACAGTTCCTTGAACTTCTTCATACTCTTGCTGGTTGTGTTGGTTTCGGATTTGATCTCCACGGGGAAGATGTCGTTCTCCCGCTGAATGAGGAAATCCACTTCGTAAGGCGGGTTGTTCTGGCTCCAGTAACGGGGCATGACTTCAAACTGAGTAATTAAAGTCTGCAGCACAAAGTTTTCGGTTAATGCGCCTTTGAATTCAGTAAAAAGGCGGTTACCTTCGCCAAAGGCAGTGGGAGAAAGCTGTGCCAGACGGCGAAGCAGTCCCACATCCACCAGATAAATCTTGAAAGCAGACAGGTCATCGTAAGCTGCAATCGGCAGACCGGGAGCTTGGCTGCGATAAACTTTATGCACCAAACGGGCATCTACCAGCCATTGCAAGGAATCCTCGTACTCACGGGCTCGTGCTCCTTCCTTGATCACTTTATAGATGAACTTCTTGTTCTCTTTTGCCAGTTGAGAAGGAATGGATTTCCAGATCATTGAGATTTTCGGGAACTCGCTGAGATTAGGATGTTTTGCAAAATCACGCTCATAGGCTCCGATGATTCCGGACAATGCTTCCTGCATGGCAGAAACATCCCGTGCTTCCGTCCACATCAATACCGACTCCGGCATACCACCGGTGACATAGTACATTTTCAGCTTCTCATACAGCGGATTAAAGAAGGCATCTGGGATGGGTTCAAGAGTGTCCACCTGTTCCAGGTACTGTGCCAGATTTTCATCACCGTTGGCAAGCAGGAATTCACTAAAGGTCATCGGGTCAATCTGCATAAAGTTGACCTTACCCACCGGAAAAGAGGAAGGTTTCGCCAAAGCAATACCAAGCAGAGAACCAGCGCAGGCAACGTGATACTGCGGTGCATTCTCGCAAAAATACTTCATAGAGTTAATGACCTTAGGGCAGTCCTGCACCTCATCAAAAATGATAAGGGTTTTTTCAGGCACGATTTTTTGACCGCTTGCCAGTATAAGGTTTTGTAGAATCCGATCCACATCCTTGGTTGTTTCAAAAAATTGCTTATATTCTTCATTTTCGTCGAAGTTAAAGTAAGCTGTATTTTCATAATAGCGCCTGCCGAACTCTTTCAGAATCCAAGTCTTGCCCACCTGACGTACGCCCTTCAAGATTAAAGGCTTGCGGTAGGGAGAATTCTTCCAAGCCAGCAATTTTTTTAAGATAAATCGTTCCACAGAATTAGTCCTCACATTTTTATTCGTATTTTTGTGCAAAGCAATCACACTTTTATTATATGTAAAATCTATGAAGACTACAACCGAAAACACAAAATTATTTAGCAACTGGGTCTATCATAAGTTCACTACTGGCCAGGACTTTTTCTGTTGCAAAAACCCACCATTTTTCATTCATATTAATCTCGATTATGCCTTCTTGGGAACCATATTGATATCCATAGCCTGTACCAAAGTTAGATTGATTGTCTTTTGTTGGCTTTTCACTTCTGTCTACTTCTGACGTAATCTCTCCATCCATAACACCACAACGGGCTTCTACTGTACTTTCATGACCTGTGTCGATATATAACTCGCCATTTACCATGACCATAGGAATTAAATCCCATTGTTCTGCTTCTTTGACAACTTTGATACCGTAAACCTCTGTTATCTGTGCTGGATAACTTTCTGCAATTTCTCCGTTATATGCTATTTCAATAATGTCACCGACATTTGGTTGTGGAGCAGTACCTATGTTTTTCATTGGTACTGTAATCAGATCTGCATTGTTTAATTCTTGACTACCCTCTACTGGTTCTACTAAAAAATAATTATCACGAATTTCAAGAATGGTTGCTTCAAAAATAGTGTTATTTTCTTCACCTATTCCACTTGGTCTGAGCCATTGACCTGTTTCTTCATCTTTCACTAAAACCAACTCGTAACCTCTCTCCGGTCTGTTAAAATAAATTTCTGTATCATCCGAAGTAAGCTCTAATTGGAAGCTATGCTCTGCTCCAATCGGACTGTTTATTCCACCAAATGTCGAATAAAATGTAAGATAATGTGGTTTTACTCCACCGCCATTGTCTTTAAATCCTCTGATATATCCTGTAGATGTTGGAATTCCTACATCAAGCGTGATCTCCGTTCCATCCTCTGATACAGAGTAATCAACTAATATGACATCCATTCTTTTTTGAAAACCTGTACCAACAAAGAATATAGCTACTAATACAGCTAAAATTAAAATTACTGCAATTATTCTATTTTTCATAATCAAACACCTGTTATGAAGTGACCTTTGTCAAGAGTAAATTGCAAAAATCACCACAAACTTTTCCTTTGCCCCCTGTTACATCCACTGACCGTTTTGGACAATCCAATTGTCCGTAAATATTTTGTTTTCTACCGCTGCTACAAACGGTTTTGTTAAAAATGCCCTTATTGTTTTCAGCACGGTGCTATAGCTGTCTCTTAT
>ENA-OZGG01000115-OZGG01000115.1-human-gut-metagenome-genome-assembly--contig:-NODE-115-length-34821-cov-7.417419_pt1 | contig 34821 bp, 29 predicted proteins | sample MGYA00244659_ERZ653664 | MGnify/ENA primary metagenome ERZ653664 (study PRJEB26926, sample SAMN06165233) | human gut metagenome | biome: ENVO:00009003; feature: ENVO:2100002; material: ENVO:00002003... | reverse complement strand
TCTGTCAGTGTCGCTATCGTCTCCCATGTTTCTTCCGTCAGGTTTCCATAGGCTTCTTATATCTGATCCAGTGCTCCCGGCTTATCTCTCCGCCCGGCAGGCATTTTCTCTCTTACCTCGTCGATTGTTTTTTGTCTGCACTCCACTGCTGCCCTGATATCTTTATCCGAAAAATTCCGGTTGATCATATTTTGGATTATTGAGGTCTTTCCTTCTTCTCTTCCTTCTTCTCTTCCTTCCTCTCTCCCTCTGGCTCTCTCGTCTGCCAGTATCTCTTTCCATGCACTGTCCATATCGTATCCTTCTCCTTCCTCTTCCGTTTTCCGATACCTCTTCTTTTTCTTTAACAGTTCCGGCCAGTCTGTCAGTGTCGCTATCGTCTCCCATGTTTCTTCCGTCAGGTTTCCATAGGCTTTATCCTGCAGCAGATTCAGAATTCCCTGTTTGTTTCCACGACAGTTCAGGATCTGAAACACTTCCCTGATATCCGTATGATAGTGACTCAGATCTGTCTGTTCATTGACACAGACAAGCCACATCGGATAATCCCTGAACAGCAGACTGTCCTCACGTCCTCTCCCTGCAGCTTCAAAGTTCATCATATGCCAGAGATCTCTCGGTCCATCCCATGGCTCCCTTCCATAATACAGGCACATGGTATAAACCGGATGCAGACGGTCTGTTTTCATCACCCTGCAAAGTCTTTCTGCCGTAGTCGGCATTACCTTCTTTTCCAGGATCAGCCTGCTGTTCTTCTGCTGAAGCTCCCGGAGCTGCTTCATATATTCCTGTGCATCATAGTTCATACAGCGCACCGGCATGCTGTAATCCACATATTTCTGTGCTTCCACTGCCAGGATCCGGAGCTGTGTGCCGCAGGATAAATACATCTTCACATCCCGTTCTCTTCTTTTCTTTTGCAGGGGACTTTCTTTTTCTCTCTGCTCTGCATATTTTTCAGAGGCTGACAGCAGCTCCTCCGGAAGTATCACCCGCTTCCCCAGAAACAGGCTCCCGTTAAAAAGATCTGCAAACCGCTCCTTATCCTGCAGGAATTCCTCCATACATATTGCATCCTTCCCCATAGATCTCCTCCTTTTCTCCAGAAGATCCACCAGATATAAACCGGATGCAGGACTGTCCTTCAAAAATATACAGTCCATCAGTATCAGACAGGATCCTCTGCTTTTCATGTTTGGGATAAAAGCACGGACTTTTCTGATTTCTGACAGATCATTCAGAAGGGAAGATTCCCTGTAGACCAGCCTGTTTCCGGCACCAGCATGAAACCGTCTCTGACATCCTTTACAAATGTCATTAAAACAAGCTGTAAAAAAAGAAAACTTCTATGCTTTGATTCCAAAGTATCATAGAAGTTTTCGTTTGTCAATAAACGTTATTTCGTTTATTCTATCTGTTTGTTATGTTTTATTTCTAATTTCAGATCATCTGATAGCTGAGCCACTCATACTTAAGCCTGCTGCCCTCCTGGATCTCAGGTGGAAGCAGTGCCCTTGCCACCAGCTTCAGCTCATCACTTTCAATATCGGTACGTTTCAAATTGGCATAGTCACCATCTATACTGACTACTTCATAATAAAAAGTCTCCATTTTCCCTCCCTGGTCACACAGTATCCGGAACGCCTGACGGCTTAACCGATCGATTCATATAAGGTAAGCATAGGCTGCATGATCGCCATGATCAGGACACCAACTACGATTGCCATGACAACGATGATCATGGGCTCCATCAGTGCCATAACCTGCTCTGTGGCCACCTGTACATCATCTTCGTAGTAATTGGCTACATTTTCCAGCATAGTTTCAATATTACCGGTTTCTTCACCAATAGATACCATATGTACTACCATCGGAGGAAAAAGTCCACAGGTCTTTAGTGGTCTTGACAGTGCCATACCTCTCATAACCTGATCTTTGGCATCCATCATGGCCTTTTTATAGTGGACATTTTCCATGGATCTTCCTGTGATCTCGATCGCATCCATCATTGGCACTCCGGCACCAAGCAGTGTACATAAGGTTCTTCCCAGTCTGGCACACTCACTCTTTGTCTGAAGCTTTCCAAAAACGGGGATTTTCAGTGCAATGCCGCCAAGTACAAATTTACCCGACGGGCTTGCCGCATAAGCCTTAAATAAAGCAATCGCTGCTGCCACTGCCAAAAGGATCAGCCACCATTTGGCTATTACAAAATCACTCATATTTACAACTGCCTGCGTGATCGGTGGCAGCTCTGTATCCAGCTCCGCAAACATTCCCATGAAATTCGGGATAACCCAGATCATCATAAGGAAAAGAACGCCAACCATAACTACTAACAGTACAATCGGGTAGATCATGGCTTTTTTTACTGACTGTTTCAGTTTGTTTTCTTTTTCGAACTGTACCGCCATACGCTCAAAGGCAACCTCCATGCTTCCGGAAGCCTCTCCTGCCTCTACCATATTGCAGAGCATGCTTGGAAATACCTTGGAATGCTTCTTCATGGCTCCTGCCATGGATTCACCCTTTGACACATCTTCATATACTTCACCCAGCGCTTTTTTCAGCGTTCTGTTTTCAGTCTGATCCCTCATCATTTCCAGCGCATTGATGATGCTGACACCGGCACTGATGATACTGACAAACTGCCGGCAGAAAATACTGTAATCCCTGGCACTTACCCTGCCTCCCAGAGAAAAATTGATATCTCTGTTCATCAGACTGGCTTCCGATACACTTAAGATAACATTTTTCTGTGCTTTCAGGACACCGGTAACCTGCTCTACGCTTTTCCCCTCCATGGTGCCCTTTTTTTCTTTTCCTTCCGGAGTGATCACCCGGTACTGAAATTCAGCCATTTTGCTTCTGCTCCCCTGTCCTTTTCTCTTTAATCTGCTTCATAATCATAGGCAACCTTGATCATTTCAGCACAGCTTGTAATACCTTCTTTGACTTTTTTGGCTGCTGCCATACGAAGTGTACTCATTCCTTCGGAAACAGCAATTTCCTGCAGTTCATCTGCTGTCACTTTATCATGGATCCGGTTACGGAGCTTTGCAGTAACCGGCATGATCTCATAGATCGCAGTACGTCCTCTGTAACCAATGCCTCCACAGTCTTCACAGCCTACCGGTTCATATACCGTCTGAGGCATGCTTGCGGGCACCATCAGAAGCTTCTTTTCCTGATCTGTAGCCTCTCTTGCCTTGCGGCACTTTGGACAGAGCTTTCTTACCAGACGCTGTGCAATAATACCCACTACAGAATCACCGATCAGGTAGGGTTCCACACCCATATCGATCAGACGGGTAATGGATGCTGCTGTTGAATTTGTATGCAGTGTAGAAATAACAAGGTGTCCGGTAATGGAAGCCTTAACGGCGATGCCGGCTGTTTCTCCGTCTCGGATTTCTCCGATCATTATGATATCCGGATCCTGACGGAGAATGGAACGCAGGGCATTGGCAAAGGTCAGGTCTGCCTTGACATTTACCTGCACCTGGTTTACACCGTCCACATTGGCTTCCACAGGATCTTCTACGGTGATAATATTAACCTCTTCACGGTTCAGTTCGCTCAGAACAGTATAACAGGTCGTTGATTTACCACTTCCGGTAGGTCCCGTTACCAGAATGATTCCATGAGGATTTTTCAGGATGCCATCCAGTCTTTCCTCATCCTCCGGTGTAAGGCCGAGATATTTCTTTTCTCTGGAAAGACCATCCTTGGCGGTAAGACGCATAACCGTCTTTTCTCCAAATACAGTAGGAAGCACGGAAACACGGACATCATATTCCCGGTTATCTACCTGCAGGGTCAGCCGGCCGTCCTGTGGCTTTCTCTTCTCGGAAATATCAAGTCCTGACATGATCTTGACCCTGGCTACCATAGCCGGCAGGAGTGTGGTGTTGTAATCCATCACTTCACGCAGGGCACCGTCAATACGGTAACGGATCCGCAGGTTTCTCTCCAGTGGTTCAATATGGATATCACTGGCTCCCTGACGGATCGCCTGCTCCAGCATAGTCCTTACGATCTTTACAATCGGTGCATTGTCTACTTCTGCGTTGGATGCACTCTCTTCTTCCTCTCTCAGCTCATCCGCATGCTCCAGCTGATACTGGGCTGCAGCCTCCATCGCCTGCTTCTTACCAAACATACGGTCAATCTGCATGGCGATCTGGGCGGTCGGTGCAAAATAAGGCACTACCTCCATACCTGTGATCAGGCTGACATCATCAATCGCCGGCAGATACATAGGATCCGACATGGCAATCTTAAGGATATTGGAATTATTCTCATCTATGGCAAAGGGTACCAATTCATATTTCTTCATGATATCCTCCGGTACCAGACGGATCGCAGCATCCTGCAGTCCCTCCTTCCGGAGGTCTACTGATTCTACGCCAAGCTGCCTGCTCAGGACATCAGAGAAATCCTTCTGCGACACATATCCAAGTGCGATCAGCGTTTCCCCCAGCTTCGTCTTTCTGATCTTCTGCTCCGAGAGTGCGGTATCAAGCTGCTGCTGTGTGATCATTCCCTGTGAAAGCAGCAGATCTCCGATTCGTACTCTTTTTCCAAACAATGCCATACCTATCTATACCCCTGTCTGTCTTTTTCTGTAAATCCATATTCTTCCCTATTATACCATCTCAGTCAGAATACGCAACTGCTCTGGCAAACCAGTTGCCGGATACCTGTCTGGCTTTTCCTTCTATGCACAGGCCAATCAGCTCTGTCAGCAGTTCCTGCATAGTCAGCTTCATTCCCTTTTGCCTTGCTGACTCATACAGGGCATCCGCTGACTTTGGTTCCAGATCAAGAAGTCCCAGTATCCCATCCTCCGCTGACAGTTCAAGGCTCATTTGTCCGCTGATCTGCTTATCCTGCTCCTGCCGCCTTCGTTTCTTCTGCAGGTCTTTTGTCCTGTCACTGCCATTCTCCCTGTTTTTCAGCATCACAAGCTCTGCGATCAGATCTTCCGGAGACAGTACCACACCACAGCCCTGCCGGATCAGAAGATTGCAGCCATCGCTGAGGCGGTCAGTCAGTCTCCCCGGCACTGCATACACATCCTTTCCCTGTTCCAGTGCCATATCTACCGTAATAAAGGTACCACTTTTCTGTCTGGCCTCTATCACAAGGACTGCATCTGAAAGACCTGCCACAATGCTGTTCCTGTAGGGAAAAAGCTGCTTTTTCGGCGGTGTTCCCGGTACAAAAGGGGAAATCACACCGCCCTGTACACAGATCCTGTCATAAAGTCCCCGTTGGGATGCCGGATAGCAGACATCTGCGCCGCACCCAAGTACAGCATAGGTTCTTCCACCGCCATCAAGTGCCGCCTTCTGTGCAATACCATCAATCCCTCTCGCCATGCCGCTGACTACCCGGATTCCAGCCCTTCCCAGCCGTTCCCCAAATGCAAAAGCCGCATAGCTTCCATATTCAGAACAGTCTCTGGCACCGATCACCGCTACCGTACAGTCCCTTTCCTTCGGTAGTTCCCCCATACAGTAAAGTGCCATGGGCGGGCTTGCCATGGCAAACAGCCTCCTTGGATACTCCCTGTGAAAAACCGTGATCATACGGATCTGTTTCTTCTGCAGCTCCTCAAAGGCCTGTTCCAGCTTCCACTCCTTCCGAAACTGCTCAAAAGCCTCGGCCTTTCTTTCTGCCACCTTATCCCGCCAGCCCCAGCCTATCAGCTTTTCCTTCAGCTCCTGCCTGCTCATCCGGTAGATCTGCGACGGGCTTTCACAGTTCTCCAGCAAAAGCACAGCCGCTTTTTCCGAAAGCTCCGGTATATTGTGGAGCCAGAAAAGATATGGCTCCTCCTTCTTCGTTATTTTCATATGTATTAATTCCTTTTCACTCCTGTCCCTGACAGTAGCAGGCTGCCTCCAGAAGATCCTCCTTCCTCACAATCTCACTGCCTGCAAGATCCGCAATTGTTCTTGCCACCTTCAGTAGCTTATGGCAGGCTCTTGCTCCCAGCTTCATGGAAGTATAAATCTGTTCCAGTACCTGCTCTTCCTTTCTGCCAAGCTTACAGAAGCTGCGGATATTTCCTGCTGTAAGCTGTGCATTGAACCTTATCCCTGTGTCCCGGTACCGGAAGTCCTGCCGGCTTCTTGCTTCCATCACCATATTTCTCATACCTTCACTGCTTTCCCCTCTTTTTCTGTTCTCCGGATCCCGCAGCACGGAAAATTCCGTTTCCTTCAGCCGGACCTGCAGATCGATCCGATTCAGGATCGGTCCGGAAAGATGGGAAATGTACTGATGGATCTCATACGGCGTGCAGCGGCACCTGTTTCTGTCCGGAAAGTAGCCACAGGGACAGGGGTTCATCGCCCCTACCAGCATAAATTCTGTAGGATAGGTAACATTCCCCCGGGTTCTGGTAATCTGTATCTTCCTGTCTTCCAGTGGCTGTCTGAGCAGATCCAGTGTCTTTCTGGAAAACTCCGGCAATTCATCAAGAAACAGTACCCCTCTGTGTGCCAGACTGACCACGCCAGGGCTTGGACGCACACCGCCGCCCGCAAGAGCCTGCGGTGTCAGGGAATGATGAGGACTGACAAAGGGACGCCTTCTTGAGGATGCCCGCGTTCCATCGAGAAGTCCGGCTATGCTGTAAACAGAAGCAACCTCCAGTCTCTCCTCTTCCGAAAGAGGAGGCAGGATCGTAGGGATCCTCCTTGCCAGCATGGTTTTGCCACAGCCCGGCGGTCCGCAGAAAAGCAGATGATGAAATCCGGCTGCTGCGATCATTGCCGCTCTCTTGCCGCTTTCCTGTCCAGATACCTCCGAAAAATCCATTTCTGTCTCATTTCCCTGCAGAAGATCATCCTGTTTTTCTGTCATAAGTTCCCGGATAGATTTATTTTCCCATTCCTTCTGTTCTGCTTCGCTCATTTTTAAATATTCAACAGCTTCTGTCAGACTGCCTATACCTGCGATCCGTCCTTTTCCGATCAGCCTTGCCTCCTGCAGATTCTCAAGCGGCACAAGAAACCTTGTGATCCCCGCCCGCAGACCTTCCCCGACCATGGGAAGTATGCCTCGCACCTTCCGTATCTCCCCATTCAGTCCAAGCTCTCCAAGAATCATCATTCCTTCTGTCTCTTTCTCTGTAAGCCTCTCCATTGCTGTCAGTACAGCCAGGGCAACCGGCAGATCAAAGCCCGTTCCCTCCTTCCTGACATCAGCAGGTGAAAGGTTCACTGCAATATGCATGGCAGGAAGGTGTATCCCGTTATTTTTCAGCGCGATCCTGACACGTTCTGCGGATTCCCGTACTTCCCCCGACAGGTGCCCGACCATGATAAAGCACGGAAGTCCCGCAGAAAGATCCACCTCCACCTGTACCAGACAGCTTTCCATGCCAAGCACCGTTCCCGATAAAATTGTACTGTACAAAAAAACCTCCTTTTCTTCAGATAGATATACTGCTCTGTGAATAAAAATGATTGTGAAAATTTGAAATATTCAGGATCTGAAATGGAGATCCCGGTTTGAAACAGCAGATCTGCAAAAATTTTCTCTTCTCTGCTGTCAGGAATACAAAAAGCCTGCCACATATCAGTCTTTCTGTATTATTTGATATAAAAAAGATACAGTAAATGTAATCACTGTATTGATTGCATTTACTGTATCTGATTTTCGAATATCTGTCAAGAGTGGAAATCCAGTTCTTTTCACAACCTGTTTCCAGAATCACTCTCCATATCTGGTTTCAACGGATCAGAATATTTTATTTTCCATGCCGTCAGGATCCTGTGCAAACTGGATCGCCATCTCTCTGTCGATCTTGCCTTCGTAATAAAGCTGTGCAATGGCCTCATCCATAGCGATCATGCCTGCCTTCCGGTTGGTCTGCATGACGCTCATAAGCTGGTGGGATTTGCCTTCACGGATCAGATTCCGCACTGCATGGTTGGCATGAAGTACCTCAAATGCTGCCACACGTCCCCTGCCGTCCGCTTTCGGGATCAGCTGCTGGGAAATAACCGCTTCCAGTACATTGGCGAGCTGTACACGGATCTGTTGCTGCTGATGGGGTGGGAAGACGTCGATCACACGGTCTACGGTACTGGCTGCCCCGATAGTATGTAAGGTAGACAGAACAAGGTGTCCTGTCTCCGCTGCCGTAATGGCAACACTGATTGTTTCAAAGTCACGCATCTCTCCTACCAGAATGACATCCGGATCTTCACGGAGTGCAGCCCTGAGGGCATTGGCATAGCTCTGGGAATCCAGTCCGATCTCTCTCTGGTTTACCATGGACATCTTATGACGGTGAAGATACTCGATCGGATCTTCCAGCGTGATCACATGACACTCCCTGTTATTGTTGATCTTGTCAATGATAGCCGCCAGTGTGGTAGATTTACCGCTTCCGGTAGGGCCTGTTACCAGGACAAGTCCTCTTTTTCTCTGATAAAGGTCAATGACAGAGGCGGGTACACCAAGGACCTCCGGCGAAGGTACCTCTGTTCCTACCAGTCTCAGGGCGATTGCCACAGACCCCCTCTGCTTATAGGCATTGACACGATACCTTCCAAGCTCAGGAATAGAAAAAGACATATCATGCTCTCCCTTTTCCTCGAATTTCGCCCGCTGGACTGGATCCATGATCTCATCTGCCAGGGCTTCCGTATCCGGTGGCAGCAGCCTTTCAAAATCCATGGTGATCAGCTGGCCGTTCACTCTCATTTTCGGCGGTACTCCTACTGTAATATGCAGATCGGATGCCCCCGCATCCTTTGCAATTGCAAGCATTTCTTTAATCGTAGCCATGTTCAAACCCTTCCCTCAGTTTCAATAACGCACGTTTTTCTATTCGTGAGACATAGCTTCTGGATATATGAAGCATCTCTCCGATCTCACGCTGTGTAACTTCCTCCCCATTCAGAAGACCATACCTCAGATAAATGATCTCTCTTTCCCTCTCGTTCAGAACTGTAGAAAGCAGAATACGGAGCCGTCCGGTATTTTCACACAGCTCCATCTGATCCGTGACATCTGTCTGCTCCTGTTCGATCACGTCCAGCAGATTGATTTCATTTCCTTCTTTATCTGTACCAATGGGATCATAGAGCGAAACTTCCTTTGCCGTTTTTTTTCTGGATCTGAGAAGCATAAGCAGCTCATTATCAATGCAGCGTGAAGCGTAGGTGCTCAGCTTTCCCCTGACGGCATCGAAGGAGGAAATTGCCTTGATCAGCCCGATCGTCCCAATGGAGATCAGATCCTCCATGTCCTCATCCACATTCTGATATTTTTTGGCAATGTGGGCCACCAGGCGCAGATTCCTTTCAATCAGGATATTCCTTGCTCTCATAGCTTCTTCGCCGCTTCCCTCTTTTAACAGTCGTAAATAATAGGCCTCTTCCGAAGCGGTCAATGGCTGACTGAATGTTTTCAAAAAGGGCGCCCCCAAAGTCATTTTTATTATTCTATGACTTCCAAGGCGCTGCAGTGCCTTTCCACAAAACTAATTATACAAATTTCACTTTCTGATTGCAACTGCCTGGTCTTTTAATCAAACAGAAACTCCGCCATCACACGGTTGCTGACATCCAGCCCGAGCTCTGTAAGCTTTAATCTGTCTCCTTCCTGCACAAGAAGTCCTTCCCTGATCAGCTTCTCCGAAATACCCGGATAAACGTCCGTAAATTTCTTTCCAAAGGTCTTAAAGAAGTGCTTTTTGGAAACCCCTTCCGTCAGGCGGAGTCCAAGGAACATAAACTCTTCCATCTGCTCCCGCTCTGTCAGATGACTGACCTCCTGTCTGAGGTGTTCCGTCAGCTGTCCTGTCAGAGGCCTATCTGCAGCTTCCCCAGAAAGGAGCTTCAGATACGTCTGCAGATCCCGTATATTTGAAAATCTTGTTTCCTGCATCAGTGACGCTGCCCCGATGCCAAAGCCAAGATATTCCCCCCGCTCCCAGTAAACCCGGTTATGCCGGCATTCACAGCCTTCCCTGGCATAATTGGAGATCTCATACCTGTGATATCCGGCGGCTTTTAAAATATCATTCGTTATTTTATAGAAGAGCCGATCCATTTCTTCATCCGGCAATACCGGTGTATTCTCATAAAACGGCGTTCCTTCCTCAATGATCAGGCTGTATGCCGATATATGTGACGGCGGTCTGTCCAGGGAAAGAAGCTGTCTTAACGTATCCTGACAGGATTCCAGCGTCTGCTCCGGTATGGCAGACATAAGATCTACATTTATATTATTAAATCCTGATTTAATAGCCATGCTGTATGTCTGGAAGAAGTCCTTTGTACTGTGGATCCTGCCAAGTGCCTGAAGCTCATTTTCCTGCAGGGACTGCACCCCGATGCTCAGTCTGTTAATACCGGCAGCATAATACGCAGCCAGCTTGTCTGCATCCACAGTTCCCGGATTCACCTCTATCGTGATCTCCGCATCCTCTGCTAGGCTGAAGGCTCTGCGCAGAGCTTCCATGATCTGGCAGATCCGTTCCTTTTTCAGAATGGACGGTGTGCCGCCGCCAAAGAATACTGTCCGCACCTCATGATCCGGATACAGCTTTCCTGCTGCCTCTATCTCCCGGCAAAGACAGGAAGCATAAGCCTCCATCGTTTCCCCGGATGCCGGTGCTGACAGAAAATCACAGTAGAGACATTTCCGTACGCAGAATGGAATATGAATATAAATACTTAATGGCCGCTTAGTTTTCATCCAGCTTCAGTACGCTCATGAATGCCTTCTGAGGGATCTCCACGTTGCCGATCTGGCGCATACGCTTCTTTCCCTCCTTCTGCTTCTCCAGGAGCTTCTTCTTTCTTGAAATATCGCCGCCATAGCACTTGGCAAGAACATCCTTACGCATGGCCTTTACTGTTTCCCTTGCAATGACCTTACCGCCTACTGCTGCCTGAATAGGGATTTCAAAGAGATGCCTTGGGATCTCCTCCTTCAGCTTCTCGCACATCTTCCTTCCTCTTTCATAAGCGCTGTCACTGTGTACGATAAAGGAAAGGGCATCCACCTCTTCCTTGTTGATCAGAATATCCAGCTTCACCAGATCAGACTGCTCATAGCCCTTCATTTCATAATCAAAGGACGCATAGCCCCTGGATCTGGACTTCAGGGCATCAAAGAAGTCATAAATGATCTCATTTAAAGGCAGCTCATATTTCAGCAGTGCTCTTGTCTCCTCAATATATTCCATGCCAAGATATCTGCCTCTTCTCTCCTGACACAGCTCCATGATGGATCCGATAAATTCAGTCGTTACCATGATCTCAGCAGAAACAATAGGCTCTTCCATATATTCGATAGATGCCGGATCCGGCAGATTGGAAGGGTTGGTCAGCTCGATCACCTCTCCGTCTGTCTTATGCACCTTGTAGATAACACCGGGGGCTGTGGTCACCAGATCCAGATTGTACTCTCTCTCCAGTCTTTCCTGGATGATCTCCAGATGAAGAAGTCCAAGGAAGCCGCATCGGAAACCAAATCCAAGAGCAATGGAGGTTTCCGGCTCAAAATTCAGGGAAGCATCATTGAGCTGCAGCTTTTCAAGTGCATCCCGGAGATCCGGATATTTGGAGCTGTCCGCCGGATACACGCCGCAGTACACCATGGAATTTACTTTTTTATAACCGGGCAGCGGTTCACTGCAGGGTCTGTCATTATCAGTAACCGTATCGCCGACTCTGGTATCCTTGACATTTTTGATAGATGCCATGATATAGCCTACCATGCCTGCACTAAGTTCCTCACAGGGGATAAACTGTCCTGCCCCAAAATAGCCAACCTCTACTACCTCTGCTGTTGCGCCGGTAGCCATCATGCGGATATTGGTTCCTTTTTTCACACGTCCTTCCCGGATCCTGCAGAAGATGATAACTCCCTTGTAGGAATCATACAGGGAATCAAAGATCAGCGCCTTCAGCGGTGCATCCGGATCGCCTGTAGGTGCCGGGATCTTGTGCACTACTGCTTCCAGTACCTCATCGATCCCAATCCCGTTCTTGGCAGAGATCAGCGGTGCATCAGAAGCATCAAGGCCAATGACGTCCTCGATCTCCTCCTTCACACGCTCCGGCTCTGCACTTGGCAGATCGATCTTGTTGATAACAGGAAAAACCTCCAAATCATGATCCAGTGCCAGATATACATTGGCAAGGGTCTGTGCTTCGATTCCCTGCGCCGCATCCACAACAAGAATAGCACCGTCACAGGCTGCCAGACTCCTGCTCACCTCGTAGTTAAAGTCTACATGGCCTGGTGTGTCGATCAGGTTGAAGATATACTCTTCTCCGTCCTTTGCTGTATAAATGGTCCTGACGGTCTGGGCCTTGATCGTGATGCCTCTTTCCCGTTCCAGCTCCATATTGTCAAGAACCTGTGCCTGCATTTCCCTGCTGGTCAGCAGTCCTGTTTTCTCTATAATTCTGTCTGCCAGGGTGGATTTACCGTGGTCAATATGTGCCACGATACAGAAATTTCTGATTTTACTCTGGTCGATATGTGTCATAAGTACCTCCTTGTGCCGTCAGCAGCCTCTTTTTAGCCATGGCTGCACATTTATCAGCATATCACATCTGGCCGTTCAAAACAATGGAAATGATATGAGCCAGGGGATCACAGGCATTCATGATCTCCTCTACCGTATTTGTCTGTGCACCCAGCTCGACCAGAAGACTCTTCGGGCAGAGGTGCAGATTATAACGATAAGCCTTCAGATAGATCTTTCTGGCAAGACCCGGGTAATACTCATTGGCTGCCACCTGCATCTGGAAGGAAAATGCCAGATTTTCCTGCAGATACGGATTTTCCAGATAAGCGATCTTCCCCTTGTTCCTCAGATAGCTCATGCCGTTAAAAAGCATAAACCTGGCTGTCGGCCGCCCATCCAGCTCCATGACCAGCTTCTTTCCTTCCTTCATCTCATCCCTGTGCAGGTCGATCACCACCTGGATGGTTGGATTTTCCGCAAGGATCTGTTCGATGGCTGGCAGCGATTTATTATAGGCCTCATCTCTTGCCTCCACATCATACCCTCCTATGTCATGCATCACGGAAAAGCCATAGGTATCCTGCAGGATCTCCGTAAGCCTCTCACCTGCGCCGACAATCGTGGTTGACGGATCCCCCGGTACAGAATCTGCAAAGTCCTCCAGGGAATGGGTATGATAGATCAGGATATCCGGTCCTTCCAAAGACCTTGTAATCGCCATATCCTGATAGAGAAGCTGATCCAGCCCCACATAGGAGCTGTCAAGACCAGTCGTACCGTCTATGGCATAAAAGTTCGAAACCAGCTTCTCATAATCCCATTTCTCAGACCAGTCATAGGAATACGCCGGAAATGCCGCAGGTTCAAATGCTTTCTCCCCATCCATGCCATCATCCTGCTGAGATTCTCCCTGTGATCCGGTATCCGTATCCTCTTCCTTGTCTGTATTTTCCTGATCATCCTCTTCTGATATTTCTGCCTGATCCATATTTTCCTGATAACCATCATTTTCCTGCTGCATCCTGGCGATCAGATCACTGTCAATATGTAATGCACCTTCCCCATAATCCAGATTTTCTTCATCTATATTTTTCTGATCCTCATCCTCCCCTTCCTGCACCTCATGAAACGTATAGGTATAGAGAGGGAACATCTCTTCCACGGCCTTTCCTGCCGGACTGTCATCTTCCAGTGTCCCCTGCCCCTGTTCCAGAAAAAAAGGCAGAAGACAGGAGTCCGCCAGTGCCCTTTCCATAGCAGCCTCTGCCAGGCCTTCCATGATCCTGCCGCCAGTACTTTTTTCTTTTCCGTTTTTCCTTGCATTCCCCTGTATCAGCAGTCCCAAAACCAGTATGATGATTCCTGCAGTAAGCAGTGTTTTCCTTTTCCATTTCCCTGACATACGGATTCTCTCCACAGGGAAATATATGCCGGAAAACGGACATTCATGCCTGCATATCCAGTGCTCCTTCTATGGCGTCACAGATAATATGACTGATCTGCTTGATCTCATAATCCACATCCTTGCCGGTTACATACATATTATACAATTCAGAAAATCCCTCCGGAAAATCCTGCATTCTCATCCATTCCCTGCCTTCCCCGCCAGAAAGCTTTGCAAATGCGTCATTCACGATCGTGGCAGCATCTACTACCGTCGGCACGCCAATGGCGATCACCGGTACACCAAGACTTTCCCTGGTGATCACATTTCTGTTGTTTCCCACTCCTGAACCCGGATGGATCCCGGCATCCGAAATCTGAACTGTCCGGTTCAGTCTCCTTATGGATCTGGCTGCCAGCGCATCGATCACGATCACTGCATCCGGCTTTGTCTTCTCCACAACACCTTTTATGATCTCAGCAGATTCCATGCCCGTTTTTGCCATAACTCCCGGAATCAGGGCACTGGTCACATGCATGCGTTCCTTCCCATAGGCTGCCTTTCCGAATTCCTTTACCATATGCCTTGTCACTGTCAGATTATCCACCACATTAGGTCCAAGGGCATCAGCCGTCACATCCCGGTTTCCAAGCCCTACCACCAGGATCGAGCTTTCCTTTTCCAGCTCAGGTATGATCTCTCTAAGCTGCATGGAAAGCTCACCGGAAATTTCCTGATGGTAATTCTCATCCTGCTGTGTCATGGCCGGCGCTTCCAATGTGATATAGGTTCCCATGGGTTTTCCAAGTGCCCTCGCACTGTTTTTCGATGTGATGCTGACTTTTGTGATCCGCACTTCACTGTCCTCATGGTAAACTTCTTCTACTGAAACACCGGAAAGTGATTCCGCTTCCTCCTCCGCATTCTCTCTGGCCTCCAGTGCCAGATCGGTTCTGATCTTAAAGCTGCCCATCTAAATATCCGTCCTTTTTATGCCTGTTTTATCCTGTTTTTCTCATACAGGCTTTTCTGTGCCTTCAGTATGTGCACTTTTATGCAGATTCATGCAATTTCTCTGAAAAATCTATTGACAGACTGCTCCTCTCCAGCTACAATAATATGCGTGTGTGTTGCATTAAGACGTCCGTGTCTCCGGCTTTAATGAAACATCATGGCAACTGATGATTTTATATAGGAGGTAAGAATCATGGCTAACATTAAATCAGCTAAGAAAAGAATTTTAGTCAACAGAACTAAGGCTGAAAGAAATAAGGCGATCAAATCTGGTGTTAAGACTGCTGTTAAGAAGGTAAATGCTGCAATCGAAGCAAACGATAAGGCTGCTGCTGCCAGCGCACTTGTTGCTGCAACAACCACAATCGACAAGGCTGCTTCCAAGGGCGTATATCACAAGAATACAGCTTCCAGAAAAGTATCCCGTTTAGCTCAGGCTGTCAACAAGATGGCTTAGTTCTTTGGATATCATATAGAATAATAAGCGATCCGGCTCATACCGTCATGTGAGCCGGATTTTTTACTGCCTGTATCTCTCTATCCTTTCTGCAGGTACACCTGCCAGCTCATACTGTTCTGTGGCACCGCACAGAATTCCTATAAGCCTGCCCGAATCATCAAACATCCCGCTGCCGCTCATGCCAGGCACAGCGCCTCCATCTGCATAGATCATTTCACAGCCAAACTCCTCAAGATACCTGTCCGGATCTACCACATACCCGGTAACAAATGAACACTCTCCTGTACTGATTTTATCCGGCATATGGAAAGCATCATTTTTCTGAAGGCTGCTGCTCTCCCTGATCTGCAGAAATTCCCCGAATTTTCCATCTGCTTCTTTTTCAAAGTATGCCTTTTCCTTTTCTGGCAATTTCACATAAGGAAGATACACATATCCAAGGTCACATTCTTCCGCTGCGAGAGAAGAAGCAGCCGGCAGCACCGTACCACCTGCAAGCTTAACCTCTATGCTGCCCTGCAGCTCCTTCAGTACATGTCCTGCTGTGATGATCACAAGCGCCTGTCTCTCTTCATCATATCCATAAATACAGCCGCTTCCCTCTGCGTTTTCGCCCCGCAGCACCACAGAGAGCTGCCATATTCTGTTTTCCAGTTCTGTTTCTGAGAGTGCTGCAGATGAGTTTCTGCCTTGAAAAGCCGCCAGCAGTACCAGCAGCAATAGAATACAGGGAAAAAGAGCTGAAAATAATCTCCTCATGGGTTCCTCTTTTAAAAGCTTCCTGAATGGATAAAAATATCAAGCAGGACGATAAGCCGGGTTATGTCGTCGAATGGTCATCTATCTAATACTGCTGTTGCCAGCAGTCTTAAGCAACCTACCTGAAAGCTCACCGGGCCGGTTCAAACGCTTTCTGTTTGGTCTTGCTTCGGATGGGGTTTACATGTGCCCTGTCTGTTACCAGACAGGCGGTAGTCTCTTACACTGCCCTTCCACCCTGGCCGTCATGCATGACATGACGGTGGTACATTTCTGTTGCACTTTCCTTGGAGTCGCCTCCACCGGACGTTATCCGGCATCCTGCCCTGTGAAGCCCGGACTTTCCTCACCTGTCATAAAGACAGCCGCGACCATTTGTCCTACTTGATACATTTATTTACTATAACTTATTTTAGACTGGAAAGCAACTCCCACCGATAAACTCACGGCAGATCGAATTGCTAGGCACATTCTGACTGTCAATTCCCTGTACATATTCCAGGAATTTCAGCAGTCTCTTGGCCTCATAATATTCCGGTTCTCCCGGCTCTATACTGTAAAGGAGCGGTTCTGCGTACTGCTTCAGCACAGAAAGCTCATAGATCAGTACAGAATTAAACATTTCATCCGCTTCCTCCTGGAACGGGAAAATATAGTTTTCCTCGCCCCTTCGGACAGAGGGCCACATTTCGATAGTTCTTCTGGCGCTGGCACCCCTTGTTCTGGCATCTCTCACCATCCGGCGGAGAAGACGCCCATCCGTCGTCGGAATGCGGTTATGCTCATCCAGGTTCAGGCTTGTCAGGGCACTGATATAAATTTTGAATTTACTCTCATCCGGAAGGGAATAGGTCGTCTCCGGATTCAGCCCGTGAATCCCCTCAATGACCAGGATATCCTCTTCTCCAAGCTGCTTATATCTGCCGTGGTACTCTCTCTTCCCTGTCTTGAAATTGAATGTGGGAAGTTCAACTCTTTCTCCGCGCAGAAGCCGTTCCATATCCTCATTGAACTGCTTTACATCAATAGCTTCCAGACATTCGAAATTATAATCTCCGTTCTCATCCCTCGGTGTCAGTTCACGGTTCACGAAGTAATCATCCAGTGCGATCGGATGCGGGATTTTTCCATAGGTACGGAGCTGTATGGACAGTCTGTGGGAAAAGGTAGTTTTCCCGGAGGAGGAAGGTCCTGCGATCAGGACAAACTTCACATTGCCCTTTTTCACAATATTCTCCGCGATCTCGCCAATCCTGCGCTCAAGCAGTGCTTCCTGTACCAGGATCATATCATTCATTTCCCCTGCACAGATCGTATCGTTCAGGTCGCCTACAGAATCAATATTCATCATTTCTCCCCAGTGTGAGGCTGTTCTCAACGTCCGGAACAGCTTTTCCCTGGGACCAAACACTTCAAGCATGCAGGGAGCATCCATCCCCGGCAAAAGCAACAGCAGTCCTTTTTCATACAGCATCAGGTCAAAATATTTCACGTAGCCTGTATCTGGCAGCATAAAGCCATAATAGTAATCATAGTAGCCATCCAGGCAGTATACATTGGCAAAGGAGCTTCTCTTATACCGGAACAGCTTTCCCTTGTCCTCCATCTTCTGTTTTTTGAAGATCTCCCTGGCTTCATCAATAGAATAGGTCTTCTTGGTGATCGGGATTTTCTCATCTACCAGTTCCTGCATTCTTGCCCGGATCTGCTTTACCATATCCTCTGTCAGCTTTTTTTCCATGCGTACATCACAGTAATAACCGGGGCCAATGGCAAATTCCACTTTGATATTTGCTTCCGGGATCACATCTGCTGCCGCCCGAAGCAGTACCATGACTGCCGTTCTTACATATGCCTTGTGGCCAATGCTGTCCTTCAGCGTCAGAAAGGAAAGGGTACAGTCCTTATGCACTGTTTTGATCAGCTCCCGTATCTTACCGTCCTCCAGGACAAGTGCTATGGTATTCTCATACCTGTCCTGATAGGCATCCGCAATCTCCTCATAGGTCATTCCATCCGGGTATTCTCCGGTAACCCCGTCTATGGTAATCTTTGCCATCTCAAAGAATCCTCCCTTTTTATTGATACAGGCGCTCTGCCTGTGTAAGCAGTGAAAGCTCTGCCTTTAATTCCTCTCTCCGCTTCCTGCACCGCTCACTTTCTTCCTGTCCTCCCATGGCATGGATCAGTCTCAGGATATCTTCCTTCTGCCTGAAAATATATTCATACAGCACCGGATCTCTCTTGGCAAGCAGGCAGGAACCAAAGGCATCGGCCATCTCCTTTGTAATGCCATCTGGAAGACCACTCTGCTGCTGGCTGCCATCTCCTGCACTGACACATCCTTCTGCCTGGCATATTCCATATACCGGCTTTTTTCGTGCCTTCATCATGGGGTAAAATTTCCCACTCTCCAGGATCATCCTCTCCTGCACGATCGTATATCCTTCTGTGCGCAGGAATTTCCGGAAAAGAGCAAGCTCCGATTGGGGCTGCAGGATCAGCTCCTCAAAATCCTCTGTCTTTTCTTTATCCTTTGTCAGAATGGACTGCATCAGTCTGCCGCCCATTCCTGCAATGACAAGGCTCTGTGCCTCACCTGTCATGTAGGCATCCAGCCCGTTTGACAGTCTCAGCGTTATGTAACCGGTAAGGCCATGCTTCTCCACATTGATCCTGGCTCTTTCCAGAGGCCCTCTGTTGACATCCATAGCAAGCACGGCATCTGCCCTTCCACTTTCTATCAGATAAATGGAGACATAGCCATGGTCACAGCCGACATCACAGACCCTTTTCCCGGGAGAAACCAAATCAGCAACCGCCTGCAGCCTCCTGGATAATCCGTTTTTTCCAGTATTCATGGCTTAATCCAGATAATCCTTCAGCTTGCGGCTTCTGCTGGGATGGCGGAGTTTTCTTAGTGCTTTGGCCTCGATCTGTCTGATACGCTCCCTTGTGACATTAAACTCCTTGCCAACCTCCTCAAGGGTTCTTGCACGTCCATCATCCAGTCCGAAGCGAAGTCGTAAGACCTTCTGCTCTCTTTCTGTCAGTGTGCTGAGTACCTCTACAAGCTGCTCCTTCAGCAGGGTAAAGGCAGCGGCATCTGCCGGCACGGGCACGTTATCATCCTGGATAAAGTCACCAAGATGGGAATCCTCTTCTTCACCGATAGGTGTTTCCAGCGAAACCGGCTCCTGTGAGATCTTCAGGATCTCCCTGACTCTCTCAACAGGCAGGTTCATCTCCTCTGCGATCTCCTCCGGGGTAGGTTCCCTCCCAAGCTCCTGCAGCAGCTGTCTGGATACCCGGATCAGCTTGTTTATGGTTTCTACCATATGCACGGGAATACGGATCGTTCTTGCCTGATCTGCGATTGCTCTCGTAATAGCCTGACGGATCCACCAGGTTGCATAGGTGGAGAACTTGTATCCCTTCCGGTAATCAAATTTTTCAACAGCCTTGATCAGACCAAGGTTCCCTTCCTGGATCAGATCAAGGAACAGCATTCCTCTTCCCACATATCTCTTGGCAATGCTGACAACTAGACGAAGGTTTGCCTCAGCCAGACGTTTCTTTGCATCCTGGTCGCCCTGCTCCATCTTCTTGGCAAGCTCGATCTCCTCCTCGGCTGAAAGAAGCGGTACCTTACCAATCTCCTTCAGATACATCCTGACAGGATCCTCGATGCTGATACCATCCGGCACAGAGAGATCAAGGTTCTCCATATCCACTTCATCCTCATCAGAGAGAATGATCTCTTCATCATCCACATCATCATCCTCTGTGATACGCAGTACATCAACACCGTTCTGCTCCAGGGTTTCCATGATCTTATCAAACTGCTCCTCATTCAGGGCCATGTCTGCGAAATAATCATTGATCTCCTGATACTCCAGAACATTCTTCTTTTTTTTGGCAACTGCTAAGAGGCCTTTCAGTTTCTCATCAAATTTTGCCTGTGTGTTTTCATCCATTATGGGTTTCCATCCTTCCTGAAAATATAGTAAAAGTATTAGCTTTCCTCTATGGAAATATGCGTTTTGTCAAGTTCTTCCAGTGCTTTTTTGCCCTCGATCACACCCTTTAACGCATTTACATCACTTCCTGAGCCAGCAAGATACTGTTCATAGCTGTTTTCCTTCACTGCAAGAACAATATCATGGAAGGCTTTTTCTCTCTCCTGTCTGTTCGAAAGCTGCGTGAGCTTCGTGCTGAACACCTCGGCAGCCATACGCTGCTCCTCTTCCTCCTCGAACATGCCAATGATCCCGGCAGGATCCATTGTCTTCTGTTCAAGCTGATCAAATAATTTCTCTGCCACCCTCCGGTAAAGTTCCTCGGTAAAGTCCTTTGGTGTAATAAATTTCTTTATCTTTGGATAAAGGGCGGGCATATCGGTGAGCCACGTCAGAAGCAGCCTCTGGCTTCTTCTGACGCCCTCTTCTGCTGTATTCTTCTTCCGTATCCCGGATTTTGGCCTTTCTACCGGCTGTGCATAGCCTGTCTGCATGGCATAGGAAAGCACCAGTCTGCGCAGATTTTCCACACTGATCTGATAGCGCTGTGCTACCGCCTGAATGTAATTTTCACGCTCTACCTCCTCTGAGAATCCGCAGAGCTTTCTTGCGATCTCCCGGTAAAATTTCGTCTTGGATTCCGGATCCTGCATGTTATAATCCTTCTGCAGCATCCTGATCTCAAAGAAAAAGGTATTCTCTGCCCCGTCCAGCCGCTTCTGAAAGGCTTCCTGACCGCAGTTCTTGATAAATTCATCCGGATCCTTATAAGGCTCCAAGTTCAGCACCCTTCCCGTCATCCCGGCTTCCTTCAGGATGCTGATGGCCCGCAGTGCTGCTGTCACACCAGCCCCGTCACTGTCATAGGAAAGGATCACCTCGTCTGTATAGCGCTTCAGCAGGGAAGCCTGTCCTTCTGTAAATGCCGTTCCAAGGGATGCCACTGCCTGGGAAAATCCCGCCTGGTGCATGGTAATGACATCCATATAGCCCTCACAGAGAATGATCTGGTTCTTCCGTGCCGTTCTTGCGATATTCAGTCCGTAAAGGTTCCGGCTCTTATCAAACACTGGTGTTTCCGGTGAATTTAAGTACTTTGGCTTGCCATCCCCCATGACTCTTCCGCCAAAGCCGATGACCCTGTGGTTGATATCCTGGATAGGAAACATGACCCTGTTCCAAAACTTGTCATGGAAGCCAAATTTCTCATCAAAGGTGGCAAGCCCGGCATCCCGGATCACCTCATCCTCATAGCCTTTGCTTTTCAGGAATTTCACCAGATCATTACTGGTCATATTGGCAAAGCCAAGCCCGAACTTCCGGATCGTTTCATCTGACAGCTCCCTTTTCTTCAGGTACTGCCAGCCTGCCCTGCCGTTTTCACTGCGGAGCTGATGAAAGAAGTAGGTCGCTGCTTCCTTGTTTACCTGCAGGAGCCTTGCCCTTTTGTTCTCCTTCTTTCTGGTTTCCTCACTGTATTCTGCTTCCGGAAGCTGTATCCCTGCCTTCTTAGCCAGGAATTTCACAGCCTCCTGAAAGGTATAGTTTTCATACTGCATGACAAAGGAGATCACGTTTCCTCCTGCCCCGCAGCCAAAGCAGTAATAGATCTGCTTGCCTGGGGAAACGGAAAAGGAAGGTGACTTCTCATTATGAAAGGGACACAGTCCAAAATAACTGCTCCCCTTTTTCTGCAGCTTCACATACCCGGAAACCACGTCCACTATATCATTTTTCATCCGTATTTCTTCGATTACTTCTTCCGGATAATACATGTAACCATCCCTGCTTCTCTGCGATCACACTGCTTCCTGTCCCTGTCAGATATGCCAGGACCTGGGAATATAGATCTCCTCATATTTAGCTATGGCAAAACGGTCTGTCATGGCTCCTATGTAATCGCACACTACTCTTTCTTCCGGTTCTCCCCGGTTGATCAGTCCGATCATATCCTCCGACAGGAGTTCCAGATGATGACGATAATAGCTGTAAAGGGTCTGCACCAGCATCTCTGCCTTTCCCTCTTCGCTCTTTGCTTCTTTATTCTTATAGACACGTTCAAACATAAAAGCTCGCAGCTTTTTCATGGCTTCCGCTACCGGCGGTGACATCATGATATCATCCTTCCCATAGCTGGTGCTTACGATATCATGGATAAAATGATCCAGCCTCTCCCCTGTGGTAAAGCCGATCACTTCTCCGATCTCCCTCGGCACATCTGCCTCTGTCAGGATCCCGGCACGGATCGCATCATCCATATCATGATGGATATAGGCGATCTTATCGGACAGTCTGACAATACGACCTTCCAACGTCATGGGCATACCTGCCGTCTGGTGGTTCAGGATGCCGTCCCGTACCTCATAGGTAAGATTTAAGCCCTGTCCGCCCTTTTCCAGAATGTCTACCGTCCGTACACTCTGTTCATTGTGCTTGAAGCCGTAAGGGCAGACCGCATTCAGCGCCCTCTCTCCAGCATGTCCGAAGGGAGTGTGTCCAAGATCATGACCAAGGGCAATCGCCTCCACCAGATCTTCATTCATCCGAAGAGCCTTGGCGATCGTCCTGGCATTCTGCGATACTTCCAATGTATGGGTAAGTCTTGTTCTGTAATGATCACCTTCCGGTGAAAGAAAGACCTGTGTTTTATCCTTCAGTCTCCGGAACGCCTTGCAATGAAGGATCCTGTCCCTGTCCCTCTGATAGACAGGACGGATATCGCACTGCTCCTCCGGATGGAGCCGTCCCCTGGAATCCCGGCTGTGTGCTGCGTAGGGACTTAAATTATCCTGTTCCAGCTGTTCCAGATTTTCTCGAATGTTCATATGCTTCCTCGTATTTCCTGTGTCTACTATAGATTATTCTGCGAAAGCTTCTGATTTCCTTTTTTATTTTAACGGCAGATGTCATAAATAAATTCAGCGCACTTTTCCATGGCCTCATAGGATACCTTTAAGGGTGACATCTGGAAAACGTGCCACATTCTTTTGTACACATTCATCCTGACAGACACATTTGCTGCAACCAGCTTCTTATGCAGTGACACAGAATCACTGAGCAGGATCTCATTATCACCTGCCTGGATGTACGTAGGCGGAAAGCCTTCAAAATTTCCAAATAACGGAGAGATCAGCGGATCTGTCAGCTCCATGCCTGGTGCATAATTCTGGATCATTCTGTTTAAATAATCCTCATCCAGTACCGGGTCTACTTCCTTCCTGCTTTCATGGCTCTTACCTGAGGAAGTCAGGTCTGTCCAGGGTGAAAGCAATACCAGTCCTCTTGGCAGGAGTCTTCCTTCCTCCTTCAGCTTCAGTGTCAGGGAAAGTGCCAGATTGCCGCCTGCTGAATCGCCTGCAATGATCACATCTCTTGCCCCATAACCATACAGCATCAGGTAATCCCATACCTTCAGGGCATCCTCAAGAGCTGCCGGATAGGGATTTTCCGGAGAAAGCCGGTAATCAAAGCAAAGCACATCCATGGAGGTAGACTGTGCGAGCTTGTCTGTCAGTGTCCTCGCATAGATCCTGCTGCCAGTTGAATATCCGCCGCCATGGCAGTACAGGATCACGTACTTTTTCATATGGACGCGGTTGGCACATACCCACTCGGCTTCCATGTCCTTTATCTTTACCGGTGTGATCAGCACATCCTTCTGATTGCCAAGAAGTGCTCCCACCTGGTTCTGGGAATGTCTGTGCTTCTCTATATCAGGATCATCTATCATACCATGTACCTTCCGGATCAGATTCATCATCCGGAAATTCACATTTTCTTCAGATAATCTGATGTTTTTTCTTTTTTCTCCTGCTGCCATAAATTTTTCTCCTTCTTTCTAGCTTTTGTGGTAGAATTAGCATAATATGAAAATAGTCAGGAGTCTATACCTTTGAGCAAAGAAACTACTACAGCTTCACATACAGCTCCATCACAGGAAAGAAAGCATACCACAGGTGCCGCCAAAAAGATCTGGTACCGGCTGGATCTTTCTGCTATCGTCTACCCGACCCTGCAGCGCAGGGACTTTTCTTCGGTCTACCGGCTTTCTGTCGTACTGAAGGAGCCCATACGTCCGGATATCCTGCAGCAGGCTGTGGATGCCAGCCTTGTCCGCTTTCCTACCTATAAGACTGCCATCCGTAAAGGGCTTTTCTGGCGGTACTTAGAACCCAATAAGCGGCCAGGTCCCTTTGTCCGGGAGGACATCCGGAATTTCTGTATGCCCATGCCCTTCAAGGCCGGGAACCGGTATCTGATCCGTATCTACTATTATAACTGCCGGATCTCACTGGAGGCTCATCACAGTCTCGGTGACGGAAGCGGCGGCATGTATGTGCTGCAGACCATCACAGCCGAATATCTGCGGCTTCTCGGGCACCAGATCGACTGCGGTTACTTCGTAAAGGATATCCACGAAACGCCGCCTGCCGAAGAGTTCGAGGATGCCTATATGCGCTATGCCAATTCAAAGCTCTGCCCGAAGCGCACCGGTGCAAAGGCCTACCGTGTACGCGGTACCAAGGAGCCTTTTTATACCTTCCATGTCATTGACGGCATCATGTCCGTTTCTGAAGTCATGAAGGTTGCCAAAAGCTATCAGGCATCCCTGACAGAATACCTGAACGCTGTACTCCTTTATGCCCTGCTTCAGAAGCAGAAGGATGACCACCCGCTTCACTTAAAGCCGGTAAAGATCGCCATGCCGGTAAATCTGCGCCGCTTCTTCCCGTCAAAGACCCTGCGCAACTTTATTACCATGATCTATCCCGGTGTGGATCCAAGGCTTGGAGAGTACAGCTTTGACGAGATCGTCAGTCAGGTGCATCACTATATGCGCTATTATATTAACGAAAAGTTCCTGCGTGGTGATATCACCACAAATGCCAATACCAAGCGCAATCCCCTGATCCGCATCACACCGCTTTTTATCAAGGATTACGTGGTGAAGCAGTTCTATTCCCGGATCCAGGACAAAAGCTCCTCTGCCGGACTGACCAACATGGGAGCTATCAGGGTTCCTGAAAATATGGAGCCTTATATTGACCGCATGGATATTTATATGGGACAGCCCTTTTCCTCCAGAACCAACTGTGCTATCGTCAGCTTCGAGGATACCCTTACCATCAACTTTGCAAGCTGTATCGTAGAAGCAGATGTGGAACGGTACTTTTTCCGTAAGCTGGTGCAGGACGGAATCCATGTAAAAATAGAAAGTAACCGTTTTTAAACGAAAGGAGTTTTTCATGTCATACTGTGTAAACTGCGGGGTGGAGCTGGACAGTTCCCTGGATCATTGCCCCCTGTGCAATACCCCTGTCATCAATCCAAATGAACTTAAGAGGATCGCAGATGCCGTTCCTCCCTTCCCGGAGCAGAAAGGAGAGGTGGACACGGTAAAGCGCCGGGATTTTACCCTTCTGATCGGCATTATCCTGACAGCTACCAGTGCCAGCTGCCTTTTATTAAATCTCCTTGTTTTTACCGGAAACCTCTGGTCCCTTTTTATCATCGGTGCCTGTCTGCTGCTCTTTATCGTGCTGCTTCCGGCGATCACTACGCTGCATCTGCCCATGTACTTATCTCTTGCCCTTGACGGTGCGGGTATTGCCTTTTACCTGTATCTGATCAGCTTTACGACCGCGGATCAGCACTGGTTCTTTGGCCTTGCGATTCCCATTGTTGGATTATGCACGATCCTCTGTGAAATATTTGCGATCCTGATGAAGCATTTCCGGGTGTCCTATCTGACGACTACGCTTTACTTTTTCGTAGAGACCGCTCTGCTTTGCATGGGGCTTGAGCTTCTGATCGAGCATTTTTTCACAAGACCCATGCGGCTTACATGGTCCGCTATCGTCCTGACTGTGTGTGCTGTCATCTCCATTACACTGCTGACGATCCTGTCAAGGCAGCGGCTCCGGGAAGCTGTAAGAAGGCGGCTGCATTTTTAATATGCAGTCCTTTCCCAAAAACAATTTCTATTCTGTCTACTCCGTACCGGATCCATTCTGGATCCGGTTTAATTTTTCTGAGGTCAGTACCATCAGTACCTCAAACACAAGCAGAAATACCGGATACAGCCAGATGCCGATCCTTGCTGCCAGTGTTCCGAACAGCGGCGGCATAAAGGTACTTCCGACATAGGCACAGGCCATCTGAATGCCGATCAGCGCCTGGGAATTCTCCTTGCCAAAATAAAACGGCGTAGAGTGGATGATCGCCGGATAGACCGGTGCGCAGCCAAATCCAATGATCACCAGTCCAAGGAGTGCCGGCGTCGTCACCGGAAACGGAATCAGCACAAGCAGGATACCGGCTCCGGCAATACCGCTTCCCAGTCTGATCAGTGCTTTGTCCCCCATCCTGTCTGCCACAAATCCACACAGGAATCTTCCTACTGTGATTCCCATATAAAAGAAAGAAGCGAATTTGGCTGCCTTCTCCGGCTCCATCAGAAGGTACTGCACCAGATAGCTGCTGGCCCAGAGTCCTGTAGTCGTCTCCATGGCAGAATAAGCAAAAAAGGTGATCAGTATGTACGGTGCACCCTTGATCCGCAGGATCTCCCAGAAGCTCAGGGCTTTCGAAGGCGCGGCTTTGGTCTGATCTGTCTGGATCTGCTCTGCTTCTGCACCCTTCGGCTCTATTCCTCCCTCTTTTTCATCCGTCCGCGATTTCCAGAGCGGCAGGCTGATAAACAGGATCGCCGTGATCACAATCTGAATCATGGATACACTGAAGTATCCCCGGCTCCAGCCAAGCCCTTTTCCAAGGCAGAAGCCCATGATATATGGACTTGCCGCTGCCCCGACACCCCAGAAGCAGTGAAGCCAGCTCATATGCCTGGAGGAATAATGAAGTGCCACATAGTTGTTCAGTGCCGCATCCACTGCACCGGCACCAAGACCATAGGGAATCGCCATAATGCATAATAGGTAAAAGGAATCTGATACCGAAAACCCAAACAGGGCTCCTGCTGTCAGAAGGACACTGACCGCTGTCACCAGTCCTGCTCCGAATTTCCTTGTCAGTCTGTCTGAAAAAAAGCTGGAAACGATGGTTCCCGCTGAAATGATCATGGAAATGATCCCCGCATAGGAGAAGGGAACCTGCAGCTGTGTATACATTGTCGGCCAGCCGGACCCAAGAAGTGCATCCGGAAGTCCTAGACTGATAAATGCCAGATAAATCACAGCAAGTAATAAAGAATACATACTAAAAGATCACCATCAGCAGCATTTTAAGCTGCTCCTTTCCATAAGCTTCATCTGATTCATTTTGTTTCTCTCAACTAAAATCAATATTTTTCCCAGTCCGGCAATTATACTACCAAACCTCCATCTTTGGCAATTTTTTTACAAAATAGACTCAATGATAAAATTTTTATCACTCCCTGTTTTTTGCTGATTGGAATTCCCTCAAAAAACACATACTATAAGTTCACAGAAACAAAAAAGCAGCTTTAAATCTATCGGATAAAGAGAAAGGTGGTTTTTATTATGTCAGGAAAGAAAAATATTTCACTTGGACTGGCAGCTCTTGCCGCAGGTGCAGGCGCTGTAGCCATTGCATCAAAGGGCCGCAAGGCAGGTGCTGCAAAAAAGCAGAGAACAGCATCTGTTGCTGCTGCCAAAAAGGAATACCGTAATACCGAGCTTGGCAGGTATGACAAGAACAGTAAAGGAATTTATTATTCCAATGGTAACTACGAGGCCTTTGCAAGACCGAAGAAGCCCGATGGCGTAGACGAAAAGAGCGCTTACATCGTAGGAAGCGGACTTGCTTCTCTTGCAGCAGCATGCTTCCTTGTAAGGGATGGCCAGATGGAGGGAGATCATATCCATATTCTTGAGGCTATGGATATCGCCGGCGGTGCCTGTGATGGTATCTTTGATCCTTCCAGAGGTTATGTCATGAGAGGCGGCCGTGAAATGGAGAACCATTTCGAGTGTCTGTGGGATCTGTTCCGCAGCATTCCTTCCCTCGAGATTCCCGGTGCTTCTGTCCTGGATGAATATTACTGGTTAAATAAAGAGGATCCCAACTACTCTCTCTGCCGTGCAACCGAAAACCGTGGCCAGGATGCCCATACAGACGGCAAGTTCAATCTGAGCCAGAAGGGTTGCATGGAGATCATGAAGCTGTTCATGACAAAGGACGAGGATCTTTATGACAAGACTATTGAAGATGTTTTCGATGAGGAAGTATTTGATTCTACCTTCTGGTTATACTGGAGAACCATGTTTGCTTTCGAGAACTGGCACAGTGCCCTTGAAATGAAGCTCTATTTCCAGAGATTCATTCACCATATTTCAGGGCTCCCTGATTTCAGTGCACTGAAATTTACCAAATATAACCAGTATGAGTCCCTGATCCTGCCCATGCAGAAATATCTGGAGGCTGCCGGTGTTGACTTCCAGTTTAATACTGAGGTTACCAACGTTATCTTTGACATCAAGGATGACAAGAAGGTTGCCAAAGCCATTGAATGCAAAGTAAACGGTGTGGAAAAGGGTATCGTCCTTACCGAAAATGACCTGGTATTTGTTACCAATGGAAGCTGCACAGAGGGCACTATTTATGGTGATCAGAACCACGCTCCCAACGGAGACGCTGAGGTTCGTACCAGCGGCGTTTGGAGTCTCTGGAAGAATATCGCCGCACAGGATCCATCCTTCGGACATCCTGAAAAGTTCTGTTCCGATGTTTCCAAGACCAACTGGGAATCCGCAACTGTTACTACACTGGATGACAAGATCATTCCTTATATCACCAATATCTGCAAGCGTGATCCCAGAACCGGCAAGGTTGTTACCGGCGGCATCGTAAGCTGCAAGGATTCAAGCTGGCTGCTGAGCTGGACGATCAACCGTCAGGGTCAGTTCAAGACTCAGGACAAGGAAAAAGTCTGTGTATGGGTATATGGTCTGTTTACAGATGTACCCGGTGACTATATCAAGAAGCCCATGAAGGATTGTACCGGTAAGGAGATCACTGAGGAGTGGCTGTATCACCTTGGTGTTCCGGTAGAGGAAATCGCTGAACTGGCTGAGCACAGTGCAGTCTGCGTACCTACCATGATGCCTTACATTACCGCATTCTTCATGCCAAGAGCTGCCGGTGACCGTCCTGATGTCATCCCGGATGGCTGCGTAAACTTCGCATTCCTTGGCCAGTTTGCACAGACTCCAAGAGATACCGTATTCACTACAGAATATTCTGTCAGAACCGCTATGGAAGCTGTTTACGGCCTGCTTGGTGTTGACAGAGGTGTTCCGGAGGTATGGGGCAGCGTTTATGATATCAGAGAGCTCCTGGACAGCAGTGTCAAGCTGATGGATGGTATGTCTCCTCTGGAGATCGAGCTTCCCGGCCCGTTAAATGCACTGAAGAAGCCTCTGCTCCATGTAGTAAAGGGTACTGTCGTAGAGAAACTGCTCCGTGACCACAATGTGATCAAGGACGGTATGATGTAAATAAGATATTGGCTTTGCAGCCAGAAAAATACGCCGCATTCCCTGCGGCGTATTTTTCTTTATCCCGTTTACTGCTCTCTTCGGGACACCTGGCTCTTTTTCACTTTCCTGTGCCCCGTTTATCCTTTTTCACTGCTCTCTTTTTCTGTTCCCGGGGCACCACACTCACAATTCTCTTCTCATGCCCCGCCGCATGCGAAACCACAACATAGTAATGATTAAAGAATACTTATTGCTCATTTTAATCCTGTAACCGTTTTTGTTGAGATCAGAAACCATATAGTCTCAGGAAAAATGTATTTTTTTACCGTAAGCTTCATATACTGCTTCTATGAATCCTTTAAAACGTTTTACTCTCATTGGAATAATTTTTGTTCTGGTCACCGGAAGTCTTGCTCATTTTGTGTATGACTGGTCTTTGCAGAACTTCATCATCGGCTTTTTCTTCCCGGTCAGTGAATCTACCTGGGAGCATATGAAGCTTATCTTTTTTCCCATGCTTCTCTATGGCCTTTTCCTGTACAGCAGGCTGAAAGAGGACTATCCCTGCCTCGCTTCGGCCCTGCCTGCCGGCATTCTGTCCGGCACCTTCCTGATCCCGGTGCTGTTTTATACCTATTCCGGAATCCTCGGCAAAAATTATATGGCACTTGATATTACTACCTTTGTAATTGCCGTTCTGTTCGCTTTCATCCGGACATACCGCCTTACTCTGTCCTGCAGGGGAGTTCCCTTTCTGATCCCGCTGTGGACAGCTGTCATTATCGCTTTTGCGTGTTTTCTGTTGTTCACCTATCTGCCGCCGGATCTTGGTCTGTTTATCTCTCCGGTACGATCTCAAGCCAGTATCCGTCAGGATCAGTAATGAAGTAAATTCCCATCTCCGGATTTTCGAAACAGATACATCCCATTTCCTCATGAAGCTTATGGGCTGCTTCAAAATCGGCTGTCCTGAATGCCAGATGAAATTCGCACTCTCCAAGATCATAGTTCTGGGGATGATCCTTGACAAAAGTCAGCTCCAGCTCAAAATCACTCTCTGCATTTCCCACATAGGCAATAATAAAGCCTTCTCCGTTAATCCTTCTTTTTTCTGTAAGTCCAAGTGCTTTTTCATAAAAAGCAAGGGATCTGTCCAGATCTGCCACATTATAGTTCTCGTGTACCATTTTAAATTTCATATTCTGATTCCTTTCCTTTAAGCTTTTTCCTTCCCGGCTGTCTCCGTATCCTGTATGATCCCGGTGTATTCCGGATATTCCCGGAGAAACTGCCCGATCACATCACTGTTTCCCCAGTAATGCATGGGATATACCTGCTTTACCGGAATCTTCTTCAGAAAATACAGCAGGCCTCTGTCATAATCCTTTTCCTGCCTCGGATCCAGGGGTACAAAAGCAAGATCCACTGCCGGTATTCCCTTATCCTGCAGCAGACCGGCGATCAGATTGATCTCATGCCGGTAGCTTCCTGTCATCTGGCGGTTATCCCTTTCCGGCTCCCCTTCCCAGACCCAGTCATTCAGATCCCCCGCATGATACAGCACCCCTTCCGGACACGTGAGCAGGAATGCCACTCCTTCATCTGTGGAATGAAAGGTATACAGCTTTGTCTCACAGGGCAGTCCATAAGCTCCATTAAAATTCACAGTCACAACAGACAGATTTCCTCTGTAAGCTTCTGCATCCGGATACTTTTTCCGGGAAATGTCCTTTGAAAGAACCGCTGTCACCTGTTCCATCCCCATTTCCTGCAGCAGAGTAAATATCTCCGGATTGTAATGATCCGGATGCCTGTGGCTGGCAAATACAAAAATGGGCTTTTTACAGTCAAGCTGTGGCAGTTTCTTCCTATAATAATCAAACAGATAATAACACCTCCCGGTCTCCACCAGAAAGCCGCTGTGGTCAATGTATGATACCTTCATGTCCTTCATCCTTCCGCTCTGCATACGCCACAAGGCATGCAGGGATTCTGTATTAAGAGTACACCATGCTGGCACCACAGGCAAGAAAAAAGATCTGATCCGGCAAGAAGAAAAACGGGATCTGCAGCCCCTTTCGGTTCTGCAGATCCCGGTCTCTTTTTATGATTCATGTACATAATTTTCTTCTATGGCAGCAGCTTCCTTTTTCACAGGCCTGCCATCCGGTCCTTCGTATCTTCTGCCCCAGCCGGTAAAGACTGCCACGCAGAATACTACAAACAGGAAAATACAATGCAGTGTAGATATTGCAATTGATACAGGACTGATCACAGAAATAAAATCATATTCTGCCGCTGCACTTTCCACACATGATACTGCAATAAAGATAAAGGAGCTTGTTACCGGAATAATAACCGGCAGCGTACTTGCAAAACCATCCAACAGATTTGCTCTTCTGTATGGATGAAGTCCCTTGGACTTTCCAATCTCATCAGCGATAGGGCCAAACATGATAATGGCCGGGCCATTGGCAGAACCAAGGCAGATAGATGTCAGCATGATGCCAATTCCCATGATAATTTCAGAACCGACAACTGTTTTGTTCAGCTTACTGTTTACCAGCTTCTCAATGATCTTTTCCATGGTGCCGCTTTCATTCAGGACACCGATCACCCCTGCTACTGCATACAGATAACCAACTGTTCCCAGCATGTTCTTGATACCATCAATACAGAAGCCTGAAAGAGCGCCGTCCTGCATACTGATCACATCCCCGGGAACCAATGTTCCGGAAATAATACCAATGATGCTTCCTGAGATGATGCCCCAGGTAGATGCTACGAAAATGTTCTGTGTCTTCACTGCGATTGTCAGAAGGATCACAACAGGGATCAGCATGATCAGACCTTTCGGATCGCTGTACTGACTGAGCAGCTCTGCTGCCTGTTCACTGGTGCTTCCGCTTCCTCCAAAAAGTGCAAAGCAGACAACTGCCAACGCACCTGCAACCAGTGCATATTTCATACGGGAAGCAACAACACCGCCAATATCTGCACAGCCCTTTTTTCGGGTGTATGCCTGTGAAGAAGCAGAAGCGATCGTAGTATCAGAAATCGGTGCCACATTATCACCGAAGATCGCACCACTTAAGATAGCGCCTGCCAGCATCACCGGATTAGCTCCAAGCAGAATACCTGAGGGATATAAAATAGGAAATCCCGTAAACAATGTTCCTATGGATGTACCTGTAGAAGTAGAAAGCAGGCAGGTTGCAATGAAAGAAAATACTACGAAAGCGCCGCCCTTCAGCCCCATCTGCTCACCGATCCATACAAAGCCTTCTGCAACCCCGGCTCTTGTCATCATCTTGCCAAATATTCCGACTACCAGAAGGATCAGTGCCAGTGTGTTCATCATTTCAGAAGACATGCCCTTTACAACTGCATTCCAGTAATCACCCTTTTTCTTCGCCAGAAGGCTTCCCACAATCAGGGAAACAAAGCCTCCCATGCAGATCGCTTCCATCTCAAAATCCTTATATATGACAAAGAATAAGATACAGAAAAATACAAATGCAATCAATGGTGCTAAAGACAGATAATTTGTTCCATAAAATTCAAGTGTGTGTTTTTCTTTTTTTTCCATAATTATTTGCTCCCTTCATTTAGCTTTCTTTGCGACGCAAAAAAGACGCTTATCCTTTGAAGATAAACGCCTTTGTTTTTCTCTGATCATTACAATACAGGATTTCTTTCCCAAAAAATGTAAAGTACTTTACATCTCAAAATATTTTTTCTTTTTATCATAAAGCTGTCACAAAACCATGTTATAATTCCAATATAAAAATAACAGGAGATCTTACTTATGATACAGACACCAGCCTCCGGGCAGGAAGAACAGCCTCAGCTTTTGCAGGCTTCTCCCTGGCTTTCTGAAAACACCGATTATGATAAACAGTTTTTTTCATCTTATCCTGCCCATACCTATAAGAAGGGACACATTTTTTACAGCCAGGAGGAAAACTCTGATTATGTGTATCTTCTCTGTGAGGGGCGGGTATGTCTTTCCATTGACAATCCAAATGGTGATGCCAAGGATATTTTCATTGCCGATAAGGGTTTTATCTTTGGCAAGCTTTCCGCTCTTGACTGCATGCCAAACTGCTGCTATGCGATTGGTGTTTCCGACACCATCATCGTCAAGCTGATCCCAAAGAGCCATTTCACAGAGCTTCTGAATACAGACATCCATTTCTGTCAGTATGTCATGACCATGCTCACCAAAACTGTCCGCAGCCTGATCTCACAGATCAGGCTGATCAACATCACCTTTACCCATCAGGAAATCGGCGAACTGATCGGTCTTTCCAGAGTGTCCGTTTCCAATATTCTTTCCCAGATGGTCAAGCAGGGCATTCTGAAAAAGAAGGAAGGCTATTACTATGTAAAGGACATCGAAGCCATTTACCGCTGTGTACTGGATGACCTGTGACGGATTTTTCTGTTTGTAAAGCAGTTAACATTTTTTCTTTTTCCTCTGTGCTATAAATACGTTAACATCAAAAGACACAAGGAGGAAAACATTATGATTAAAGATTTGGTCAGTGATTTTGTCAGACAGGCACCGCCTTATAACTTCGGTCTTGGAGAGCCGGTAAAAAGTCTCCGTCCCGGAATTACCGAAATTTATGAAATGAACAAGAATGAAAACCCCTTTGGTATCTCACCTCTGGCTGCAGCCGAGATGAAAAAACAGGTTGATATCTCTAACCGGTATCCTGATATCAAAGCCGTAAGCCTCTGTAAGAAGTTAGCTGCCCTGCATGGACTGAAGCCTGAAAATGTACTGGTTACCCAGGGTGCTACCTCCGCTCTTGGCTTTATCGGTGAAATCCTGATCCGTGAGGGTGTAGAAGCGATCGTTACTTCCCCTACCTATCCCAACTACTACAACATTATTAAAAAGAACCGTGGCACACTGGTGGATATCCCCATGGGTGATGATTATGTTCCTGATTTCAAGGCTATCTCCGATGCGATCACAGACAAAACCAGAGTTATTTTCCTCTGTAACCCCAATAACCCCACAGGAACCATCTGCAAGGATACCGATCTGATCGACTTCATGAATTCCCTTCCTTCCCATGTGGTTCTCGTTGTAGATGAAGCCTATTTTGATTTTATCGAGGATCCTTCCTATAAGAGCATGATCTCCCAGATCGCAGATGACAGAAACCTGATCGTGATCCGTACCTTCTCCAAGATCT
>ENA-OZGG01000109-OZGG01000109.1-human-gut-metagenome-genome-assembly--contig:-NODE-109-length-37167-cov-8.002075_pt1 | contig 37167 bp, 36 predicted proteins | sample MGYA00244659_ERZ653664 | MGnify/ENA primary metagenome ERZ653664 (study PRJEB26926, sample SAMN06165233) | human gut metagenome | biome: ENVO:00009003; feature: ENVO:2100002; material: ENVO:00002003... | reverse complement strand
TTCATTTCACTTTCAAAAAACGAGCAGAAGTCTTACAGAATTGTAAGATTTCTGCCCACTTAAAATTTAACCAACATATGGTAATTGAATCACAAACGTGCTTCCTTTTTTCTTTTTGCCGGAGGTTACCGTAATCGTACCTGCGTGTTTTTCGATAATTTCTCTCGATAGAAAAAGTCCGATTCCTGTACCACTCTTTTCCATGACCTCCTTGGAACTTCCTCTGTAAAATCGTTGAAAAATTTTGTGATACTCATTCTGCGGAATACCAATTCCCTGATCCTCAATTTCCATTCTTACAAGATCGTTTCTTTTTTGTAACCGGATAAATATTTTTGAACCATCCGGACTGTACTTGACCGCATTATCCAGAACGTTGATCACAGCTTCACCAAGCCACCTTTTATCCTGCATAACCATGCATGTTTCCAGCTCTTTTGCATAGTCAAAAACGAATTCAATTTCTTTCTCATCCGCTTTAGGATAAGTGCGGTTCACAGCAGATATGACAGTATCCATAAGCGGAAGTTTTTTCTTATTAATCTGAATCAGTCCAGTTTCCATCTTGGATATTTCAAGAAGCGACTGCAATAATGTCTCCAGTCCATCCAGAGCACTCCGACAACGGATACGAAACTCCTCCTGTTCTGTGGCACTTAAGTCATTCTGCATCAGCACACTAAAACATGTATCCAAAGCTGCAACCGGTGTCTTTAACTGGTGAGAAATATCAGAAACCATTTCTTTCGTGTTCTCCTTTTCTGCCCTTGCTTCTTCCTTTATCAACTGAATATGATGTCCGATTGCTTCAAGCTGGTCATTCAATTTTTCCAGTTCTGCATGATTTTCCGTTTTCAGTAAATCATCAAATTTATTTTCACGGAATCTGATCAGAATTTCTTCCAACTGGTCTAAAATTTTCTGATGACACGCATCTTCTTTTTTCTTCCAATAAAGTAAAAAAGTCAAAAGAAGCACGCATATCACAGTGCTTACAGCACCGGTCACCATAACCTGATGCCGGAATTGCGAATAAAATGCATTCCCTTTATTCCCCCAGTATCCATATTGCTCCAATAATCGCCTTCCCTGTTCGTTAGTTTCAATATCCTTATCCTTAAGCAATTCCGAAACAGCATCCAGCCCGGAAAATTCTTCCTTTGCAGCAATCTCTGTCATAAGATTCATTTTATATTTATAATCTTCATAAAACACATACGTGGTAAAGCAATTTAATATTGCAAACAATAATATGACAGGTAATACCAAGGAGAGCACTACTGTAATCTTCTTGCGATATCTCTTTGTCACTGCCTTACTTCCTGATTCCATATATACCCAAGACCTCTGATATTCTTTATATAGACCGGTGCAGCCGGATTGTCTTCGATTTTCTCACGGAGTCTTCTGATATTGACAGCGATTGTATTTTCATCCACAAAATCCCCTTCCAGATCAAACACATTTTCCAATATTTGTGTTTTTGAAAGAATCTGTTTCGGATTCTGAAGAAAAAAAGTCAGCATTTTCAACTCCGTTTTTGTCAGACTGATTTCACGACTCTTTATCAGGACTTTCATTTCTCCTGCGATAAATACGATATCTCCCGAAATCATCTTTCCGGCTTCCGTTTTCTCCTGTCTGCGACGGAAATGTGCTTCTATTTTCAAAAGAAGTACCGAAAGACTAAACGGCTTTGTAATATAATCATCTGCCCCTGCTTCATATCCCATGACCTGATCCATCTCCTGATCTAGTGCTGTAAGACAAATAATGTATGTATTATAATTGCATCTCATCCACCTTACAAATTCCAGTCCATTCCCATCCGGAAGATTCACATCACAAATGGTAACATCCACATTATTATCACTTGCAATTCTTTTCGCTTTTTTCACTGATTCTGCTGAAAAAACCTCATATCCGGATTTTTTCAGTGAGAATGTAATTCCACGATTTAAATTTTCATCATCTTCAACCACGAGTATACCTGGCATAGCATCTGCACCTCTCTTTTTAATAATCGGTACTGCATCCGTACATTCTGAATACACTTCATTAAAAGCACCTAAAAATCCGTATATGCTGTCTGCATCAATCTGATTTTTCTTAAGCTCATAGATCTGAGACTTCAGTTCTGCCATTGTTTCTTCCACTTCATCTATTCTATCATATTGAGCATCCAATCGTCTCTGTAAATCTGATATTTTTTATCGTAATGAGTATCCGTAACATCCAGATTATCTATCTGCTGTTCAAGGCGGGTTTTTATTGTCTTCGCCTTATGAAGACTTGCATTTAACACAGATAACTGTTTTTCCAGATCCGTTGTATCAACTGTAGCTCCAATCTTATCCTGAATGGCATCCTTAAATTTTCCTTCTTTTGTCATTGCTGTAATCAGCTTTGCAAGCATATCATCAATCTATGTCTGATCGATGTTACGTCGGAAAGTACACTTGTGTCCGGTAGCATTCACGGTATTCTTGCAATAATAGTAATATCTGGTATTCCGGACAAAATATGTGCATGTTCCGGATCATGAACTTTTTCACGCCTGTAATTATTTTTTGAACGTTTTTCCTGTGCAAGATCCCCATTTTCCAGCCTATATCCATAAGGAGCAAATCCACCATTCCATTTACCTTCTCTCGCCTTCTGCTCACGCCCAGCCATTGTCTGCACTCTGATATTTCCCCTCTCCATCTCTGCTACTGCCGCAATGATAGATATAAGCAGTTTACCGGCTTCTTTTGAACTGTCGATTCCATCTTCCACACAGATTAGGTTCACACCATAATCCTGCATAAGCTGTAAAGAGCTGAGTACATCCGCCGCATTTCTGCCAAATCGGGATAATTTAAATACAAGGACGAAATCAACTCCGTCCTTGCCATCTTCAATATCATTCAGCATCCGCATAAATTCATGACGACCTTTTATATTCTTCCCGGAATGCCCTTCATCGGAATATTCTCCTACAATCTCCATATCCTGAAATTCTGCATATTTTTTAGTTTGTCCTTCTGTGCATCCAAGCTGTAACCATCAACCTGAATTGCTGTTGATACACGAGTATATATGTAGCATTTTGTTTTCTTTTTCAATACATTCACTCCCCTCTATTGTGGTAAAATCAAAGTTGGATTTTTTAAAAGTGCGGCAATCACCGGGGCATATTTAGATATTCCATAATCTTCAACAATACTGGTTATTCTAGCGCCTGCATCCTTTGATGAAGCACCACATAAGAAAACCCTTTCATCATCAGTTCCATAATCCAATACGATAAATCGATCATGAAATATACTACCTGTCTTTTTCATTGACAAATTTACTGTTGGGTACTCCTTGCAGAAATCTGTAAATTCTATGTTGTGAAGTTTATTATTTCCAACATTATCACTGAATAAAATAATAGCTACTCCAGCCGGAGAATTCTTAAGGTGTACCAGCGTCCTTAAGCCAATATAATCGTCAACGACATATATTGATGACTTTGCCTGTTTATAAATGGACTCATATACCTCATCTGCACTACTAAATTTTGCATTAAACATGAGCCACTTGTCATCATCATCTGAAGCAAAGCTGTTCATCATATCCACAAGTTCAGATTTTGTCACAACATCCTTCAAGCCTTCTGCAACATCGGAAATCTGTTTTTCAAGAGAGAGCATATCTGAGTTGATTTTGTTAATTTCTATTCTGTTGTTGGCAGTCTCCATGCTTAACTGAAGTATTTCCCGCTGACCTATTAAATCACGATTTTCTAATATGTAATCTTTCATTTTCTTAAAGGTTCTTATTAATGCCTTGCTCTGCTTAACAGCCAACGGTCCTTTCAAGACAGTCATCAGCATATATAATCCTTGCTCTGTAAATACATGAGGATTATATCTACTCTTACTGTTAAGATTTGCGGTCAAAAAATTTGACCGCAAATCTTCTACCTCATCATCCGTTAATTCGAACATAAAATCTTCATCAAATTTCTCAATATTATTTTTTACCTGTTGGTTGAATGCTTTTGTGGTATAACCATATATTTCAGAAAGATCTGAGTCTAAGATTACTCTTTGACCTCTGATTTCATAAATTCTTTCTTTCATATACTCTTCTGTAATTTCAATTACTGCAATCTCTTCTTTCTTCTCTTCTGCCATAAGATTTCCTTCCTTGTCTTGCGGTCACAATTTGTGACCACAAAATCCATACAACCATTTTACGCAATAAAAATGATCTACTCATCAACTTCCACTTTCCTCATCTTGTCATAATACGCTTTATACCTGTAAATCGTTCTCTCACTGACATTATTCCTTCTTGCAATCTCTATCATAGTCATTCCACTTTCATAACCGGCAACAAAATCATTGTAGATTGCCATCCATTTTGCATTATGCTTCTGCCTTCCGCTTAATTTACGATTTTTATAATATTCCAGTTCTTCGCGCAGCTTGGCGTTTTCATTTTCTAATTCTTCAATTCTTTTTAATGCTTCCTCAAGTGTTATAACCTTCTCCACTTCTTTGTCCCTCCGTTCATGTCATTTTCGTTTTGTCTATATTATATATTGCCAATCAGACTTAGCCAATTTGATTTTGTCATACAGGAACACTTTTCATATTCATCATGCAAATAAAATATCGACGATATCTTTTGCAAGCTATGTCTTTCCTTAGACTCTCTGCCTGAATATTCCTAATCCACTCGTTTAGATTCCATTTTCGTTTTAAAGCCGGTTCATATTTTAGAATCAGGGATAACTTCCGCTTCCAACATTGTTTCAACGTAAATATTTAAGATAAACCTCGGTAAAAGTATAATTTCTACCGAGGTTTATCCAATTGCTCCAATTTATCAAATTTTAGCCACAAACTCCAAAAGACCATTCGTCACAACACTTATTTCTTCATCAATCCACCTCTTGTCCGATGTGTCAAGTCTTCCAATGTCCCCCTTGTCACTAAAAGTTATTTTTAATCTTCTGGCAATATCATTCCCTGTATTTTCCTTCATCGTTCCATCTTTAAATATATATGTGTCCAATGCCACCATCAATTTGACTCTATCAACAGAATCCTTCTTTTCTTGATGATACAGCCTCGCTACGGAAAAGGCAGTATTTTCAATTCAAAAAAATTCCGCTCACATATTTTTAATTTTCTTTCACTTTATGGAGAACTCCATCAACAGAAAGAAACTTGATGTTCCTGCATATCGCAATAGTATCCCTTATACTTTTGGTAACTGTGCTTTGTTTATCTTCAAGGCGATATGCAAAACTATTGGCGGCGGGACTGCAAAGCTGTATTTTATACAATTCTATATACCTGATTACAGGAGTAAGCTTTAATCGCTTATTCCCTCTGTATTTGGTACTGTTTTCGACTTCTTTGTTTGCTTTTATCTTAACAGTTTCCTCATTAAAGATTGAGGCATGTTTTGATGAGATTTTGTATACTAAGAAGCTGAAAGGGACAGCTATTTTCCTGATAGTGGGAGGATGCTCCGTTCTTGTCTGGCTTACAAATTTGGTTCCGGCTGTCTTGACAGGTGCGCCAACTGGCTTTATTGAAATTTATACAACGGAGCCAACTTTTGCCATTGATTTGGGAATCATATTGCCTACTTGCTTGATTGCAGGTGTTGGATTGTGCGTGATTTTTCAGACAGTTGTACAGACGAGGCTTGGAATTGTACTGTCAATAGGGCAGATGACAGGCATGGTGGTGTCCTTTGTTATTCTTGGAATCATAGCATTGTTTTTAAATTATCAACTGTTAAAATATGCAAAATAAGAAATGGTTAAGAAAGATGAGAATGTTTTTAATGATAATGGGAGCTATACTTTTGGTGATGATAGGATTCGTTTCATTATATTGGAAAGCAGGGGAAAGGACAAATCTGCGAAAAAGGACAAAAATAAGCGTACCACTATTTCTAATGATACGCCTATCCTCATTAAATCACTTCAAAATGCTTCAACGCATCCTTTATCGCTTCCACTTTCTCCGCTGTCGGATGCTTCCTCGGCTCTTTTAGCAATATTATCAAGTGGAACTTTTCCCTCACCCTCGCCAAACTCAACTTTTACGTTGATCTGTCCGTCTGGCTTTTTGTGGGAAAGCAGTACCACCGTCTCAAAGCTCATCCTCCCCCCAAACAGATCAAGGGCGCTGCCGATCGTCACATCAACCCGGTTCCTCCCAAGAAGCTTCAGCTTTTCCAGATCCTCATAGGAATGTACCCCGCCTGCATAGGTAGACGGAATTTCGCAGGAATTTCCAAGAAGGGCAGCTACCTCCGCTTCTATACCATTTGCCTTTCCTTCCACATCTACTGCATGCACCAGAAATTCATCACAGAATCCTGCCAGCTTATGCAGCGTTTCCTCATTTAACACAACATCTGTATACTTCTGCCACCTGTCGGTTACAATATAATAGCTTCCTTCCCGTTTCCGGCAGCTTAAATCCAACACAAGTCTGTTCTTTGAAACAGCCCTTACCATTTCCTGCAGGCGGTCATAATGAAGCTTTCCATCTTTGAACACATAAGAGGTTACGATCACATGGCTTGCACCTGCCTCCAGATATTCCCCTGCATTCTCCGGTGTGATCCCGCCACCGATCTGCAGTCCTCCCGGATAGGCTCGCAGTGCACTGAGAGCCTGTCTTTTCGTCTGTTCATAAAATTCTGAAGAGGGTGGGTTTAAAAGTATAATATGTCCGCCTGAAAGCTTTTTATTCTGATATAATCTGGCAAAAAAGGCCGCATCCTGCTCTGAAACAAAATTTTCCTCTGCCTGATCTCCTGCATCCTTCAGGCTTCCACCTACAATCTGTTTTACTTTTCCATTGTGGATATCAATACATGGTCTGAATTTCATTCTCCGCTCCTTTTCACACGAATTATTTTAATACAGAATGCACATAATAGCAACAGAACTGACAGTTTGCAGTTCTTAAGAAAGGCATCTTTCAGCCTTAGACAGGAGGTATTATGATGAAAGGATCGAAAAAGCTGTTAGTTGCAGCTATGCTGCTTTCTATGACATTGGCACTTGCTGCCTGTGGAAGCAGCAAAAATAACAACTCTGCAAATGATATGGCAGGGAATGCTGCAACCGGAAACAATCAGGGAACTGTCACAAGCTCCCCGGAAAATAATGCTGCAGGCACCGAGAATGGTGCAGTGAATGGCAATGACAATATCACAGATGATGTCAATGATGCAGTCAACGATGTGACTGCTGGTGATGATGGTTCTCTCCTCGAAGACGCAGGCAATGCGGTTGGAGATGCAATCGATGGTATTACCGATGGTGTCGATGATGTTGTAAACGGAGTTACAGACGGCATTGATGATATGACAGATTCCGTTACAGGAAGCAGTAACACAGGCAGTCCGGCTAATGGTAATACACGAGCTTCCGCATCCCCCTCGGCTTCACCTGTAAAGAAGTAATTACTGCCAGATTTTATTCTTATATTGGCAGAAAAAGAGCTGTCAGACAATGACAGCTCTTTTTTGGAATTTATTTTTCAATAATCGTACCATCCCGGTAAGCATCAAGCAGCAGTTCCAGTTGAGTGATGCTTTCCCGCAGCTCCCGTCCAATATCAGTATCCGCAACCAGGATCCTGTCATAGGAGGTTTCCACGATCGTAGTATCAGAGAAAATATCTGATTCATGCAGGATCGCTGCTTCTGTAGATTCGAAGGGCTCATGGGCAACCAGACGCATACCATGGGAATTGGCCACCAGTGTATAGCCCGCAATTCCGGTCTTGCTCTGATAGGCCTTGGAGAAGCCACCATCGATAATGAGCAGCTTGCCATCACACTTGATCGGTGATTCTCCCTTTTTCAGTTCTACCGGCACATGTCCATTGATGATATGGGAATTTCTGGTGCTGAGGCCAAACTCTGCCAGTATTTTATTCAGAAACTCTTCATTGCCAAGCAGTGAATAATAGCTGTTCTTTACTTCCTTGTGAGTCTCCTTGTCTGCTATGAAATACCGTTCAAAGGTAGCCATCTTATCCTTGCCAAAGACCGGGGAATTAGGTCCTGCCCATATATACCAGATCAGATCCTGCGCCCGGTACATCTCGATCGGCTCATTCTTGGCGTAGTAGCCTTTTCTTGCACAATTGTCAAGCACATCATACAGCGCCTTGCCTTTATACTCCCTGCCCTCTACATTGGCAGATTTAAAATCGCCTTTCTCATCCACCGGCACACAGCCATGATACAGAAGATTGGAATTATGCACCTTGTACAGACTTCCGTTGGTATAAAGAAAACGGATGTGCCTCTGAAGCTTCTCACATTTCAGGAAGGCCTGACGCAGTCTTGCCATAACCTGCTCTTCTTCCGGAGTCAGGTTATAGGGATCATTCCTGTCCACGGTCGGGAATTCCACGTCTGACATGGCGTATTCCTTATCACCGATCCGCACAGTCTTCTTATCATAATCAATTTTGTCAAGAAGCAGTCTGTCATCCATCTGAAATTCCGGATGCTTTTTGATCACCTGGCCTTCCAGCTTGAACTGCATAATGGAAATTGCCTTATGGATCTTCATGTCAAGACTCAGATCCTTGGTGTCATAGTCTGTATTAAACTTAATGGCAAAGGTATCGCAGTTTACATCCTTATAAGTCTCCATGGCAAAGGTGGCAAGCGGGATCAGATTGATACCGTAGCCGTCCTCCAGGGTATCCAGGCTGCCATATCGTGCTGCGATACGGATGACTGTCGCAATACAGGCAAGATGTCCGCAGGCAGCCCCCATCCACACGATATCATGATTTCCCCACTGGATATCCACCGAATGATACTTCATCAGCGTATCCATGATAATATGGGGACCAGGACCTCTGTCATAAATATCCCCTACAATATGCAGATGATCGATAACCAGCCTCTGGATCAGGTTGCTCAGGGCAATGATAAAGTCAGGTGCCCGCCCAATCCTGATAATAGTATGGATGATCTCATTGTAATAGCCTTCCTTATCGGAAACCTCTGCCTTTTCTGTGATCAGCTCTTCGATGATATAAGCGAAATCCTTCGGCAGAGCCTTTCTTACCTTGGATCTGGTATACTTGGAAGCCACACGCTTGGTTACCTGTACCAGCCTGTGCAGTGTGATCTTATACCAGTCTTCAATATTGTCTTCCTCCTGCATCACAAGATCCAGCTTCTCTGCCGGATAATAGATCAGCGTGGCAAGTGCTTTCTTGTCCCTGCTGCTTAAGGTATTTCCGAACACCTCATCAATCTTCCTTTTCACAGCACCGGAGCCATTCTTCAGTACATGGTTAAACTGCTCATACTCCCCATGGATATCCGTCAGGAAATGCTCGGTTCCCTTCGGCAGGTTAAGAATTGCCTGCAGATTGATGATCTCTGTAGAAGCTGCCGCAATATTAGGATACTGATGTGCAAGGCTCTTTAAATACTTTAATTCCAGTTCATTCATTTTTCCGTAGGTCACCTTATGACCCTTCCCCCGTTCAGATTAAAAAAGGAATGGCCATTTCTTCATAAAACCATTCCTTTTCTCTTACTATTTATTATCTATCACATTACTCATATTGTAAAGACCTGCAGGCTTACCTTTTAAATATTTTGCAGCCTGGACCGCCCCTTTTGCAAAAACAGCCTTGGAATAGGCACTGTGGGAAAAAGTGATCACCTCATCTGTTCCCGCAAAGATCACATCATGATCTCCTACGATAGTACCGCCTCTGACGGATGCAAATCCGATCTCCTTCTTCGGTCTTACTTCTCTTCTGGTGCTTCTGTCAAACACGTAGTCAAATTCATTGTCAAACTCTTCGTTGATCGTATCACCAAGTGCCAGCGCAGTACCACTCGGTGCATCCTTTTTCAGATTATGATGCTTCTCTACGATCTCGATATCATATCCTGCCGGTACCAGTGTTTTTGCTGCTTCCTTCAAAAGCTTTAACAGCATATTGATGCCAAGGGACATGTTGGCAGACTTCAGGATCGCTACCTTCTTTGAAACCTCTTCTACTCTCTGAAGCTGCTCCTCAGAAAGACCGGTGGTGCAAAGCACACAGGGCACCTTTTTTTCCTCGCAGTAAGTAAGCAGGTTATCTACTGCAGGTGCTGCACTGAAATCAATGATAACATCCGCCTCCGTGTCACAGTCCCTGATATCTTTAAAAACAGGAAAGGGATTCTTTCCCTCATCAAAAGCATCTACACCTGCTGCCAGCGTAATTTCCGGATCATCTGCAATAAGGGCAGCGATATTGCGTCCCATCTTTCCATTGCAGCCATGCATGATCACATTTACCATTTTCTGTTCCTCATTCTTTCCTATTAATATGGCTCTTATAAAATACCGTAATCCTTCATTGCCTTTTCAAGCTTTACCGCATTTTCTTCTTCCATCTCGCAGAGCGGCATACGAAGGATACCAGCTCCCCTTCCCTGCAGGTTCAGTGCCTTCTTCACAGGGATCGGATTTACCTCACAGAACAATGCATTGCAGAGCGGAATCGCACGAAGCTGTTCTGCACAGCTTCCTGCCACATCTCCTGCAAAGAACTTCGCACAGATTTCGTGTGTCTGTCTGGGTGCCACATTGGAAAGAACAGAGATCACACCCTTACCGCCAAGTGCAAGAAGAGGAGTGATCTGATCGTCATTACCAGAATACAGATCTACCTTACCATCTGCCAGAGACATCAGCTTCACGATCTGGCTTAAGTTTCCGCTTGCTTCCTTGACGCCTACGATATTCTCTACCTCCGTGCAGAGCTTCACAACAGTTTCCGGTGCGATATTGCAGCCTGTACGGCTCGGCACATTATAAAGAATAACTGGAACCTTAACAGAATCTGCCACTGCCTTGAAGTGCTGGTATAAGCCCTTCTGGGTTGCTTTATTGTAATAAGGAGTTACCAGAAGAAGTCCGTCCACACCGTATTTTTCGGCCTCTGTAGAAAGATAGATCGCTGTATCTGTACAGTTGGAGCCCGTTCCTGCAATGACCGGGATTCTGCCATTTACCTTCTCCACACAGTAGCGGATCACATCCAGATGCTCCTCATGTGTCAGTGTGGAAGATTCTCCGGTAGTACCACAGACGATGATCGCATCCGTACCATTCTCGATCTGATACTCTACCATTTCTGCAAATTTCTCGTAATCCACCTCACCGTTATCCTTAAAGGGTGTAACGATTGCTACTCCTGCGCCTGTAAAAACTGCCATATTAACTGCCTCCTTGAATATTATTATGTAAAAAAACAGCCGGCACAAATGGCGCCGACTTTTATCTCTTTCATCGGATAGCGCCCCATCAGAATCTGATGACAGTCATACAGCTCTTAACTGTATGCCCAAGAATCCATATGCAGTGCCTCCGAATTCTTTCGGCGTGTTTTCCTTTCATTTTCCTTCCTCTGTGCCTGCCACATCCAAAAAACTACTCTTAAAATACGCAACCTCTATCTCATCTATCAAGTTGTTCATGCAGCCATCTGCTGTCGCAGACTGAACTGCTGTTTTGTTATAAACAAATCATAGCACCTCGCCTGACTCCTGTCAATGCACAGATGCTATGATATCCTGCTCTTACTATTGCAAAAAATGCTTTTGTCTTACCAGCGTTTAAATTTCAATGTTTCTATCCTGGAAACCTCATCGGCGACCAGACACAGATCATCATTCAGTGAAATCCCTGTCATGATAATGTCAGTTTCACCATCCCTTGCTTCCAGTAGATTTTTCAGATCTTCCACGGTAATGATCTCATTGTCAATGAGTCCAAGTACCTCATCCAGGATCAGCAGATCACATTCTCCCGTGGTAAGCACTTTCTTGGCAAAGTTCAATCCGTTTTTAATGTTGACAATTTCTTCCTGCTTCTTATCTTCAGAAAGTGCCACAAAATCGGTCTCACTCTTTTCAAAACGGAAAATCTTGATCTCCGGCTCAAGTCTCCTGATAAACTCAGTGTCCTGCAGACCTCTGCCCTTCAAAAACTGGATGATCACAACTCTTTCACCGGCCGCTGCCGCCATCACCGCCTTGCCAAGTGCTGCCGGACTCTTGCCATGTCCATCTCCGCTGTATATATGTATCAGCCCCTGTTTCATAAACACACCTCATATGAAAATTCTATAGAAACTTACGGCTCATCATATCACAGTCAGATAAGAAAAGCAACTTTTCGCTGCTTTTCCCGGATTTTTTGAAAAAAATCATGCATGAAGAGGCGTATCCTCCGGCTCCTCCAGAAGCTCCAGCTTACTGACAGAAACTTCATAGGCGATTCTCTTTTCTGCCTGTTCCTCTGACAGCTTCTTCATATATTCCCTGCTCTGGATCCTTCCAAAGATCTCACATCTGGTCCCCACATGGAAATGATTGGCGTATCTGGCATTTCTTCCCCAGCAGATACAGGGAATATAATCACTCTTTCCATAGGGTCTGTTTACCGCAAGCAGAAGATCTGCGATCTCCCTCCCAAGCGGCGTCTTCCGGTAAACAGGCTCCTTGCAGATATAGCCATCCAAATAGATCTGATTGGTCTTTGCACTTTCTTCAATCTCATCAACAAATTCAATTTCTCTGGCAAATACAGAAAGAACCAGCCTGTTCTTTCTTTCCTCATGGCGGTTGTAGGAACGGAACTGTCCTGTGACCATGATCAGCTGTCCCCTGTAGTCAGCTTTTACATCGATCAGCCTCTCCGAGACCATCAGCGGGATAATGTCACTGGAATCGCTCAGTCTTTCCACTTTTACTTCTACCATGTAAAATCCTTCCCCGAAAATTTCATGGCTGAATGAGAAATCACTGACAATTTCTCCCATGATTACCACCTGGTTGTTTTCAATTACCTTATCTGTCATTGCTCTTCTCCTTTTACACTTTGGTTTTTCCCTGTATGTAATAAATATATATCATCTCTTTTGCCAAAGAAGAACCTTTATTTACCGCATAAAATCGACATTCTGACACTTTACAAGCCTTATTTACCGGTGTTATACTACGAAATAGTGTTTATGTCGGATGGAGGAGATTATGAAACAGAAAAGAGAAGATATCAGAAACGTTGCCATTATTGCCCATGTTGATCATGGCAAAACCACCTTGGTTGACGAGCTTTTGAAACAAAGCGGTGTCTTCCGTGAGAATCAGGAAGTAGCCGAAAGAGTGATGGACTCCAATGATATCGAACGGGAACGTGGTATTACAATCCTTTCCAAAAATACTGCGGTAACTTACAAAAATACAAAGATCAATATTATCGATACTCCCGGGCATGCGGACTTCGGCGGCGAAGTAGAACGTGTCCTTAAGATGGTAAACGGCGTTATTCTTGTAGTAGATGCTTTTGAAGGTGCCATGCCCCAGACCAAATTCGTTCTCCGCAAGGCTCTGGAATTAAAGCTTCCTGTTATCGTCTGCATCAATAAGATCGACCGCCCGGAAGCAAGACCTGATGAAGTGATCGACGAAGTTCTGGAGCTGTTTATCGATCTGGAAGCCAGTGAAGAACAGCTTGACTGTCCCTTTGTCTTTGCTTCAGCAAAGGCCGGTACAGCTTCTCTTGATATGGATGAGCCTGGTACTAATATGGTTCCTTTATTTGAAACGATCCTGGATTATATTCCGGCACCGGAGGGTGATCCTGATGCCGGTACCCAGGTTCTGATCAGTACTATTGATTATAATGAATATGTGGGTCGTATCGGTGTCGGCAAGGTGGACAATGGATCCGTAAAGGTCAATCAGGAAGTGATGATCGTAAACCACCATGAACCTGATAAGATGAAGAAGGTCAAGATCAGTAAGCTTTATGAATTTGACGGATTAAATAAGGTAGAGATCCAGGAAGCCGGCATCGGTTCCATCGTTGCTATTTCCGGCATTGCAGATATCCATATCGGAGATACCCTCTGCTCCGTAGATAATCCGGCTCCCATCCCTTTCCAGAAGATCTCAGAGCCTACCATTGCCATGCATTTCATTGTCAATGATTCTCCGCTTGCCGGTCAGGAGGGGAAATATGTTACAAGCCGTCATCTCCGTGATAGGCTGTTCCGTGAGCTGAATACCGATGTTTCCCTGCGTGTAGAGGAAACCGATACCACAGAGTCCTTCAAGGTGTCCGGACGTGGTGAGCTGCATCTGTCTGTCCTGATCGAAAATATGCGACGTGAAGGCTATGAATTTGCAGTCAGCAAGGCTGAGGTTCTTTATAAAACAGATGAAAACGGCAAGAAGCTGGAGCCTATGGAGCTTTGCTACATTGATGTACCGGAAGAATTTTCCGGCTCCATCATTGAAAAGCTGAGTCAGCGAAAGGGTGAGCTGCGCAGCATGGGAAGTGCCAGCGGCGGCTACACCCGTCTTGAGTTCTCCATTCCTGCCAGAGGTCTCATCGGTTACCGTGGTGAATTTATGACAGATACCAAGGGAAACGGTATCATGAATACCGTATTTGACGGCTATGGTCCCTTCAAGGGTGAGATCCAGTACAGAAAGCAGGGTTCCCTGATCGCCTTTGAAGCCGGGGAAGCCATCACCTATGGTCTCTATAATGCACAGGAGCGTGGTACTCTCTTCATCGGTCCCGGTGAAAAGGTATACTCCGGCATGGTTGTAGGGCAGAATGGACGTGGCGAGGATATTGAGCTGAATGTCTGCAAAAAGAAACAGCTTACCAATACACGTTCCTCCAGTGCAGATGAAGCGCTTCGTCTGACACCGCCCAAGATATTAAGTCTTGAGCAGGCTCTTGACTTCATTGATACCGATGAGCTTCTGGAGGTTACACCGAAGAGCCTTCGTATTCGTAAGAAGATCCTGGATCCTACCATGAGAAAGCGCGCTGCCATGCGTCAGGCTTCTCTGGCAGCCCAGACAGATAATAAATAATGACGTGAAAAAAATCCCGGAAAGAATAACCTTCCGGGATTTCTGTTTTTATTATTTTATGAGACCGGGGTCAGAAGCCTAAGGCTCTGAAGCCTGCTGCCGGCACCCATCTCTGTTTGTCATCATATATGCATGATCGTTGTAGCAATGCTGAAATAGATCAGCAGTGACAACGCATCTACGATCGTAGTAATGAAGGGACTTGCCATAACTGCCGGATCAAAGCCGATCTTCTTGGCAAGCATCGGAAGGAGACATCCGATGATCTTGGCAATAAACACAGCTGCTACCAGTGTAAGACACACGACTGCTGCAACTGCGATCGTCACTCTGTCAAAAAGCAGAAGCTTCACAAAGTTCGCTGCAGCCAGCGTCAGTCCGCAAAGCACTGCTACTCTTGCTTCCTTCCACACTACCTTAAACGCATCCTTAAACTCAATCTCATTCAGGGAAAGTCCACGGATGATCGTAACGCTGGCCTGTCCACCCGCATTTCCACCGGTATCCATCAGCATGGGGATATAGGCAGTCAGCACCACACAGGCACTTAAGGCATCCTCAAAGGAAGTAATGATACTTCCTGTAAACGTCGCTGAAATCATCAGCAGTAAAAGCCACGGAATCCTCTTTTTCCAGGTTTCAAACACCGTGGTCTTCATATATGGCTTGTCGGTAGGTACGATAGCCGCCATTTTTTCGATATCCTCTGTGGCCTCTTCCTGCAGAATATCCACGATATCATCGACGGTAATAATACCAACCAGACGGTTCTCATTGTCTACAACGGGCATTGCTGTAAAGTCGTATTTCTGGAACTGCCTGGCAACCTCCTCCTGATCCATCATGGTATTGATAAATACCACATTCTCATGCATCATCTCACCGATAATCGCATCCGGTGGTGTGATCAGCAGATAACGGAGTGCTACCGTTCCAACCAGCGTGCGCTTGGCATCCAGTACATAACAGATATTGATGGTCTCACTGTCCACACCTACCTGTCTGATCCGGTTAATGGCATCCTGTACTGTCATATTTTCCTTCAGATCCACATACTCTACAGTCATGATACTGCCAGCAGAATCTTCAGGATAGCGAAGAAGATGATTGATATCTCTCCTCGTATCTGCACTGGCATTTGCCAGAAGCTTCTTGACTACATTGGCAGGCATCTCTTCCAGAAGGTCTGTCGCATCATCTGCCATCAGATTATCAATGATGTTGGCAGCTTCCTTGTCGGACAGACTGGTGATGATCATCTGCTGATGATCCACTTCCAGATAAGAAAACACATCTGCTGCCATGCTCTTTGGCAATATACGGAATACCTTTAAAAGCTCTTCCTCCTCCATTTCCTCCAGAATAGCCGCCACATCAGCGGTATTCATCTCAGCTACCTTCTGACGGAGGTTTGTATACTGCCTGGTTTCCAGTAATTCCCTGATTATTTCCAGATCCCTGATTTCTTCCATATCCATAGTATATCTCCTTTATATGTGATTTTTATGCTCCGTTCATGAGGAGGTATGTCCGCATTGCCTGACTGTGAACTTTTACTCATAAAAACCACCACCTTTCGAAGAATTCTACTATGTGTTATACCCATTTTACGGATATTTGATCACCAGATTTACTTTAGACCACCTGTCTCTTTTTGTCAACGGATTTTACCGTAAGATCTATGTCAGCTTCAGGTAAAATCCCTGTAATACCCCTCTTCCAGGATCTGGAACGAAGCCCTTCCCGCTGTTCCTTCTGTCAGCTCCTTCAAGAGAAAATCCTTCTCCTCTGCCGGTACTCTGACCTGTATCTCCACATTCTCAGTATAAATGCACTCCGCTTCCAGTCCCTTTCCTGCAAGAAGGAACTGTATCCTTCCAAGATCCGTATAATTTGTCTTTATGGAAAGCATCACACCATAGCGCATCCATGCAGTTTTGGATGCTGCAAGCCCTGCCTTGGCAGCCTCTGTATAAGCCCGCACGAGGCCTCCTGTTCCCAGAAGCACTCCTCCAAAATACCTGGTCACGACAATGGCTGCACCTGTCAGATTTTCCTTTAACAGTACCTCAAGGATCGGTCTTCCTGCCGTTCCCGCCGGTTCCTTATCATCACTGCATCTTGTCAGCTCCTGGTTTCTACCTATTATATAAGCCGGACAATTATGCTTCGCATCATAATATTTTTTCCGCATGGACTCGATAAATGCTGCTGCCTCTTCCTCAGATGAAACCGGCATCGTATTCGCAATAAAACGGGATTTCTTTTCTATGATCTCACCGCTTCCTCCCTCTACCAGTATACGATAGGGAGAAAACTGTTCTTTTTTTTCTTCCATCTGTGTTCTCTTTTCCCACTCTTTTCTTAAATTATGAGGAAGCTTTCTTCTCTTGTCAAGGCTGAATAAAACGGCATCATATGGTGAACAATTCTTAATAAAGTATGAAAAACCTTTCCTTTGCTGGCACATTTTGGTATACTCTATATGTTGTAAAACTGATATGGAGGCAATTACATGAATTATAGTAAAAAAGGGATCAAGGAACGTCAGAAATCCCTCCATGCTTCATCCCATAAATGGAGCAAGAAATTACTGCTTGCTGTCATGAACCTGATGGTTCTCGGCATTCTGGCAATCGGTGTCATCGGTGCCAGTGCCGGGATCGGTGTTTTTAAGGGAATCATTGATACAGCTCCCAGTATTGAAAATATTGATGTCACACCCACCGGATTTTCCACCTTCGTTTATGATCTGGAGGGCAACCAGATCGGTAAACTGATCGCTCAGGATTCCAACCGTATTCCTGTAGCCAAGGATATGATCCCGGAGAATCTCGCCCACGCTTTTGTAGCAATCGAGGATGAACGTTTTTATGAACACAATGGCATTGATATCAAAGGAATCATCCGTGCAGCCTATGTAGGTATCAGCAACGGATTCCACTTTACGGAGGGTGCCAGTACCATTACCCAGCAGCTTCTGAAAAATAACGTATTTACCAACTGGACCAAGGAAGATGGCTTCATGGATAAGATCAAGCGTAAGATCCAGGAGCAGTATCTTGCCATTGAGCTGACCAAGACCATGTCCAAGGATGATGTCCTTGTCAACTATATGAACACCATTAACCTTGGACAGAATACTCTTGGTGTACAGGCAGCATCCCTGCGTTATTTCAACAAATCTGTCAACACTCTGACACTTTCGGAATGTGCCGTTATTGCCGGTATCACCCAGAATCCTTCCAAGTTCAACCCTATCTCCCACCCGGACAATAATGCCCAGCGTCGCGAAAAGGTACTGAACAATATGCTGGAGCAGGGTTATATCACTCAGACCGAATATGATGAGGCCATGGCAGATGATGTCTACTCCCGTATCCAGATCGTCAATGCTGAGGTTGAAGAGGACTCCGTAAATACATACTTTGTGGATGCCCTTACCGATGATATCATGGAGGATCTGATGGCCACTGGTAATTATACTGAGACCCAGGCCTATACCCTGCTTTACAGCGGAGGTCTTAAGATCTATGCTACGCAGGATCCCCATGTACAGGAAATCTGTGATGAGGCCTTTTCCAATGAAGAGAATTATCCGGAGGGTACCAGATGGCAGCTCAGCTATGAGCTGACCACCCAGGATTCTAATGGCAATTTCAAAAACTACAGTACAGAAATGTACCGCCAGTATTTCAAGGAGATGGACAGCTCCTTTAACCTGCTTTATTCCAGCCAGGAGGCTGCCTATGATGCAATTGAACAGTATAAGGCTGCTGTTATGGAACCCGGCGAGGAAGTATATGGTGAAAATATCACCCTGACTCCCCAGCCACAGGTTTCTATCGTTATCGAAGATCAGAGTACCGGCTATGTCGTTGCCATGGTAGGCGGCAGAGGCCAGAAGGAAGCCAGCCGTACCTTAAACCGTGCTACCGATTCCAAACGCCAGCCCGGCTCCACCTTCAAGATCGTAGCTGTTTATGCTCCTGCCCTTGACAGCGCAGGCCTTACCCTTGCTACGGTTATGAATGATGCTCCTTTCAACTATGCAAACGGACGTCCCGTCAACAACTGGTGGGGCAGTGAATACAGAGGTCTGAACTCTCTGCGAACAGGTATTGCACAGTCCATGAATATCATCGCTGTAAAAACACTGACGCAGATCACACCTCAGCTTGGCTTTGATTACCTGAAGCACTTTGGTTTCACCACTCTTGTAGAAAGAGAGGAAATCACCGTTGGCGGCAAGACACAGGTATTTTCTGATATCCAGCAGTCCCTTGCTCTTGGCGGTATTACCAAGGGTGTTACTAATGAGGAGCTGACTGCTGCCTATGCTTCGATCGCAAATGGCGGCACCTATATCAAGCCCAAGCTTTACACCAAGGTTCTTGACCATGATGGCAATGTTATTCTGGACAATACTGCTCCGCAGTCAAGACAGGTGATCAAGGAAACAACTGCATGGCTCCTGACAGATGCCATGGTAGACGTTGTTACCTCCGGTACCGGTGCCTCTGTTAACTTTGGTAATATGGCGATTGCCGGCAAAACAGGTACCACATCTGATTACAATGATGTCTGGTTCTCCGGCTATACACCTTATTACACTGCCTCCGTCTGGACCGGTTATGATAACAATGCCAAGCTCCAGAAAGGAAACGGTGAACGAAACCTTGCCAAAAAACTCTGGCGTGCTGTTATGAGTAAGGTACACGAGGATCTGCCTAGCCAGTCCTTCCAGGTACCCAGTGGTATCGTCACTGCAACTGTATGCTCACAGTCAGGCAAGCTTCCGATTCCCGGTCTGTGTGATGGTACCCTGAAAACGGAGTACTTTGCAGAAGGCACTGTTCCTACAGAAAGCTGTGATGTACATTATCAGGGTATGGTTTGTCCTTACAGTAACCTTCCGGCCTGTGATACCTGTCCTTTCAAGGTTGAAGGTGTCCTGACCATGACGCCTGTAGAGGATCCGTCTCTCCAGCAGGGAAGCGGCACAGAAGCACCGGCTATGGCAACCCAGGAGGTTACCAATGAAGACGGCACTGTCTCCACGATCACCGTACCACAGACAGCGCAAAAGACCTGTATCCACACTGCCGAATACATGGCTCAGCCTGGTATTGAGACGATCATCGAACAACAGCGTGGAGAAATGGCAGCCGCTTCTGCCGCAGCACAGGCTGCCGCAGCTCCGCTTCCCACAACAGAGGGTGAAGCACCAGCCGCTGAATAACCAGCTTCAAAATTTCATTCTGCAGGAATCCTATGGTTCCTGCAGATTTTTTTATGAAACGCTTTTCCTGACCGGTAATATAAAAAAGAGAACAGTCCGTTGACTGCCCTCCCTGCCGGCTCTCCATGTGGATCCTTTATTATGCTGTATTGTCTCAATTCCGCGAAAGTCCTTTCCGGGCAGTGATCACAAGGATATTGCCCAGTATATTACCGAGAAAATGAGATCTGCAAAGCTTCTCATAATCTTTTCTCTTCATATAATATTTCCTTCCCCATGAGGATATTTCATAATACAGTTCTTCTTTTTCTGACAAAATACCCGTCACTACTACAAAATGTCCGCTTACCTGTGCCTTGCTGCCAGAAATTTTCCCATTTTCCAGCTCCTCTTTTCCGTAAAACCGGATCCCGTCCCTTTTGTCCCATGGAAGCAGCATCACCGGGATACAGAGGATAACCGGGATATCCTGCTGCAACATCTGCATGGTTCTTTCATGAATCCGTGAAATCCTAAACCCCCAGAATGCCCGGTAAGGACTTTTTCTCTTTTGAAAAAAAAGGTTGATCCGGAAAGTCATCCAAAGACTGCTGACGCCTGAGGAAAAAGGGATTCCAAGCAGCATCCGGTAGCTTTCTTCAAACCATTTCCTGTACTCTGCTTCCGTCAGCTCCTTCTGTTCATAAAAGGAAGAAGGCCATATCTGCAGCTCCTTTCTTTTTCTTCCCAGATAAAACAGCATATCGGAAAGAGCAATGACCCCACAGCCACTGCTCCTCTTTCGCTTCTCCTTCTTGTCTGCCTGCGCCGTCTTTGCAAAAAATCCCTGGTCCCCGCCAAAGGTCTTTACTCCGTTTTCTTCCCGCAGGACCTGTATGTAATTATTTTGCAGCCGTACCTGTACTTCCAAGCTCTTTTCTCTTTTCTATCTTTTTTATGACATGGAAATAGGATACCATAGTAAAGATGCCCGCTGCAAGCCATGCTGCCGGATCACAGAATACAGCAAGAGAATAATTCATCACCCTCATGGCGATCACTGCGCAGAGCAGCCTTGCAAGCAGCTCTACCACACCGCCCATCATAGGCAGGAACCCATAACCGCAGCCCTGCATGGTATTTCTGAAAATAAAGATCACACACAGCGGAATATAAAAAAGAATACAAAGCACCGTATATCGCTTGGCATAGAACATGATCTGTGTCATATCCGTTCCGCTCTCGAAAAAAAATTTTAAAAGAACAGGCAGCCCAAGATATGCTACCAGTCCTGCTATGACAGAATAAACGATATCTACCAGCAATGCGGCATTGACACCTTTTTTGATCCTGTCTACCTCTCCTGCACCGTAGTTCTGACCACTGTAGGTCGCCATGGTCTGTCCGATTGCCATCATTCCCTGCATCAGCATATTCTGAAGCTTGCTGGCCGCTGTATAGCTGGCTACTGCCAGGGCACCAAACAGATTAATGGCTGCCTGCATCACCATAGTTCCGGAGGCTGTGATTGCAAACTGAAGTGCCATAGGTACACCAACACCAAGCTGTTTTTTCGTATCCTCCGGGAAAAAACGCATCTGTTCCCATTCCGGCCGCAGCATGGTTTCCTTTTTCCAGATATAAAGAAAACACATCAGTGCAGATACTCCCTGGGAAATAATCGTAGCAAGTGCTGCACCTGCCACTCCCATTTTTAACCCTACGATCAGTGCAAGATCCAGCACTACGTTCAGGCAGGCGGAAAAGATCAGTGTTACAAGCGGTACTTTGCTGTTCCCGATTGCCCTCAGACATGCACTGAAAAAATTATATGCCACACTGGCAATAATTCCCGCACAGATAATGGAAATATAGGTGTAAGCATCCTCAAATATATTTTCCGGTGTGTTAAGGAGACGCAGTATCCCCTTCATTCCAAGCAGTGAAGATACTGTCATCAATATAATAACGGCCGCCGACAACAGCATTCCATTTGCTACACTTTTCTTAATTCCTTCTTCATCATGGATCCCATAGCGCTGACTGGTCAGCACAGTAAAGCCTGTGGACAATCCTGTTGCCGCACCGATCACCAGAAACATGATCGTTCCTGTGGAACCGACAGCTGCCAGCGCACCGAAACCTACAAACCTTCCAACGATCATGGAATCTACCGCATTATAAACCTGCTGGAATACATTTCCTAAAAAGAGCGGCCATGTAAACTGCAGAATGATCGGCATCGGATTCCCCTTTGTCATATCCTTTTGCATCTGATCACCTCATTACTTCCGTGGTGTATAATAGATTTTTCCTTCTTCTATCATCTGAAACTCTGTACCTTTTACAGAAAGATGGGTCACTGCGCAGTTTTTGTGCACACCCTCACCCCAAAACTCTGCAACAGGCGTATGATAAATATTCGCCAATATTGCCTTCAGTGCACATCCATGGGTGGACAGAAGCACTGTTTTGTCCTGATATTCTCTTTTTTGAAGCAGCTCTGTTAGGAATGCCCCTGTCCTGCTGATCACATCCTCAAAGCTTTCGCCTCCTGGTGGTGTCTGGTAATTCTCTGTATCAAAGAAGAAGGTATCAAAAAAAGCTCCTCCATCGGGAATATTGTACCCCTTCCTGCCACAGCAGAGTCCTTCATACTCGCCAAAGCAGATCTCCTGCAGCCTTTTATCCTCATAAACCGGGATCTGTCTTCCCCTTGCGATCCACTCTGCGGTTTCCCTGGCCCTGCATAAAGGGGAAGTAAAGATCACATCAAAGGGAATATCCTTAAGCCCTTCTGCGGTTTCCCTGGCAAGCTCTCTTCCATATTCATTCAGTGGGATGTCGCAGCTCCCCTGGATTTTTCTTTCTTTATTATAATCGGTTTCTCCATGACGGATCAAGTAGAGTTCCATTGTAAGCTCCTTTTTCCTGCAAAAATAAAAACCCTTGATCCTTCAAGGGTTTTAGAAAGCTGCTGACGGGAATCGGACCCGTGACCTCCGCACTACCAATGCGACGCTCTACCGACTGAGCCACAGCAGCCTGTGGTTTTACACCAACGAATTGTATTATAGCATGGCCTAAAATGCTTTGTCAACTCCCATTTCAGGAATTTCCCAACTGAAATTTTTCCTGCAAATTCCGTCAGCAAATTCAGCCATCTACCCTCCTCCTTATTCCTGAAACAGGAACCTCTCAATGGCCTCCCTGCAGCCGTCATGGTCATTATCCGCCACTGTTACATCACAGATTTTCTTGATCTTCTCACTGGCGTTTCCCATGGCAACTGAAAGTCCCACCATCTTAAGTGCCCCGATATCATTGTCTGCATCGCCTACGACAACAGTCCGGGACATGGGGATCTTCAGATAATCACAAAGCCCCTGCAGACCAATCCCCTTATGGATTCCCTCCGCAGAAATTTCCAAAGATGCGATCTCAGAATTTGCCAGTTCTACCGGCAGACCTGCTTCACAGATCAGCGTTCTTGTTTTCTCTCTTGCTTCTGTAGACGGATGATAAAGATTTATTTTTGCAACAGGAAAAGGATCTGTCAGATAGGTCTCTATCAGGGACTCCCACTGGTCTGTCACCTTTTCAAACATACCTCTGTAAATGCCCATCTGATAATAGTCCATCTTAGCTATGGCATCCTTCTGTACAATAGATTTTTCAGTCAGAATATGAATCATCACATCTTCTTTTGCTGCGATCGCCAGCACCTGCTCTGCCAGCTCCGGTGTAAGCCCTTTTTCAAAAACAGCCCTGTTCTGCCGCCTGTCAAGCACCAGTGCACCGCTGACAGAATTTACATAGGGAATATCGACAACATCAAAATACTTATACAGCTCTGCCATACAGCGTCCGGTATTCAGCACTACAGTAAATCCATGATCCATGGCTCTTTTCATTGCAGCAACAGTCTTTTCTGAAATTTCCTTCTGACTGTTCAGCAGCGTTCCATCCATATCAAAGGCGATCATCTTATATGGTTTCATTTATATAATCTCCCTCTGTGGTATCCTTCAGTTCCCTCCGTGTCAGAAAAAGGAACACCAGAATAAATATACAGCATACAACCCAGGTCACCGGTTCGCAGATACACACTGCAAAATAACCATACACTGGAACTACAAAAAGTGCAAATACCACCTTGCCGATCAGCTCCAGGCTGCTGCAGATCAGCGGTGATACGGAATGTCCCATCCCCTGCAGGCCGTTTCTGACGATCACAAGCACTGCCATGGGCGGTATCATGGGAATACTGATCTGCAGATACAGCGCTCCATTCCGGATCACCTCACTGTTATCACTTCCCGTGATCATCCTGACCGCATCCTCTGCCCCAAAGATTGTAAACAAAAGCGCTATGATCCACCATGCTCCGTACAGAGCAATTGCAGAAAGCATGCCCCTGCCGATCCGGCTTCTCTTCCCGGCTCCCACATTCTGACTGACATAAGTAGCTGTGCTGGTTCCAAGCGCAATCCCGGGAATATAAAATAGCTCTGCCAGCTTTCTGCCGCCTACCTGGGCTGTAATATACAGATTTCCAAGAGCATTGATACTGCCCTGAAGCACAACACTTCCTATATTATAAATAGCACTCATCAGCGCCATACTCATCCCGGCTCCAAGCATGCCTGCTACAAAGTCCTTTCCCGTATGCCTATCCTTAGCAGAAAAGTGAAGCTGTGGATACCTTTTCAGAATCAGGATAAATGCCAGCAGTGCACTGACTGCCTGCGACAATATGGTCGCTGCTGCAGCTCCCCGGATTCCAAAATGAAAAGGTCCCATAAACAAAATATCCAATATCACATTCAGAATACTGCTTGCCAGTAAAAAGAAAAGTGGTGCAATACTGTTTCCTACCGACTGCAGCATGGCTGATTCCATATTATAAGCCATAGTAAATGGTATACCAAGAAGTATGATCGTAAAGTACTGAAGCGCAGGCTGCAGCGTATCCTCAGGCACCTGCATGGCCACAAGAATGGGACTTCGAAGCAGCAAAAACAAAATCATCATAAGAAAAGCAAAGCTCGTGGACAGTATTGTCATCCAGCATACCGACTGTCTGAGTCTTTTCTGATTTCCTGCCCCAAAACTTCTGCTGACAGAAAGTGCCAGCCCGTTATTCATTCCAAATGCAAAGTTGGTCAGCAGACTGTACAGTGCGGAGGTAACTCCTATCTGAGCCAGGGCACTATCTCCAAGCAGATGCCCTGCTATGGCAGTATCTGCCAGATTATACAGCTGTTGTAACAGGTTTCCCATGAACAACGGCATAGCAAATACCAGTAACAGCCGGAAAGAATTTCCCCCTGTCATATCAAGAACACGTGCTTCTTTTGTCTTTTCCATCGTAATCCTGCTTTCCTTCTTTTTTCTACATTGTAACGAAAAAGAAGGCTTTCTGCTTTTCCAAAAGCGGTGTATACTATAACAAAAGCGACAAAAGAGGTTCATCTCTATGATTCAGACACGAAATTATGTTACCGTTGATTTTCAGGGAAAGGAGATCCCCTCAGGGCACCTGCGTCCCTTTAACCTGACTGCCAATGATGGAGATATCCACCAATATGCAACAGACTGTATCATTGCCCACTGGCATCAGGAAATGGAAGTGTTCATCTCAACCCAAGGGCAGGTTCGGATCGGCATTGAAGATCAGGAATATCTGGTTAAGGAGGGGGAAGGCTGCTTTATCAATTCGGACATTCTGCACTCCTTTACTCCTGTCGATTCCTCACCATGCACTTATCATTCCTTTGTTTTTGATACCAGCATTGTCGGCGGTGCCCCCGGAAGCGTTTTCGATACCTCTTATGTTCGTCCTCTGCTGGAAAGCGGGATTCCCTACCTTCAGTTTACCCCCTGCAAAGAAGATGCTCCTTTTTATGATAATTTTTCTCTGGCTTTTGAAGCCTGCAGAAATGAGAATCCCGGCTATGAATTCGAAGTCCGGACTGCTCTTTCCAAAATCCTGCTGTTTCTGAATCAAAAAATAAGCCCCGTTTCCGGGGCAAAAGCTTCTTCTGTACAGGAACAGCATATGAAGCAAATGTTACTTTTTATTGACCGTCATCTCTCAGAATCCTTTGGTGTTGCCGAGCTTGCCGGCAGCGTCAACATCTGTGAGCGGGAATGTCAGCGGATCTTTCAACGCTATCTGCATTACCGCCCCATGGAATATGTCCGCCGGAAACGGATCTATACCTCTGCTGCAAAGCTGCTGGCCTGCGATTCCCTTGTGACCGATGTGGCCTTTGAATACGGCTTTGCGAGCCCAAGCCACTATACCAAACAGTTCCGGGAACTGATGGGAATGACACCAACCGAGTACAGACGGCTGAATTTATCTGACATTCAGCCGCCCGGATGATCCTATGATGTCATTTCAGGTGGAATTTCCAGTGATTTTAAAGCCATTGGCATCTGCATACTCCTTTAACCGACGGTACCCCTTCACAATATCATCTCCTCCACTTTTGGAACACAGCATCAGAATATGCTTTCAAGAAAATAAACATAAAGAGAAACAACCGCCCACAAAGTGGTTGACCTCTCGGCATACGTTTATATTTTTCTACCAGTCTGATCCCCAGTCATCATATCCGGAGTCCCAGCTGGAATCTGAATCCCAGCTTGAGTCCGAATCCCAGCTGGAATCCCAGGAGCTGTCATCATCACTGCTGTCGTAGCTGCTGTCATCACTGTAATCATAGCTGTCATCATCACTGTCGTTATAATCATCATAATTACTTTCATAATTATAACTGCTGTCAGAATAATCTGAAGAACTGTCACTGAAAAGAATACCACAGGATCCGATTCCAATAACGATCAGGGCGATCAATATATAGAGTCCCAGTCTCCCCTTATTATTGTTCCTGTCTCCCGAACTGCTGCTATTACTGACAGGCTTCTGGGATGCTGCGCTTTTCTGATTTGCTGCCGATCCTTTATTAACACCTGCCGCTCTCTGGCCTGCCTTCTGGATAGCAACCCGCTCCTTCATCTTCGTATACAGCTCGTTTACGGCATAGGCTTCATCATCGCCCTTATAACGGACCATCCTTTTGCCATCTGCACCATTCTTATATACTACAAAGGTGCCATCCTTTTCATCCTTATAAATACCAAATGCCTTAGCCCCCTTGTAATCCTCCCCGATAAATGTCCGCATCTCATCAAGCGGCAGCTTCATCTCTTTCGCCCATGCCTTCAATTCCTCTATCGTCTGCGGAATATCATTGGCCTGCCTTACATAATGACTGTTAACACCACCACAGTTTGGACATGTTCTGTCAAAATCATTGATCCATGCACCACACCATTCACATTCGATTCTCATTTGCTCCCCCTTACCGTATAATCCTGTATTTTATAGTATCAGCTGCCAAGTGTTCTACGGGATAATATGTGTTTGAACCTAGACACTGGCAATACGGCATGCCGTACTCTTCCCAGAACTGATACTTATATTATTATACACATAAAAAGAAGCACGGGCAATTATTTTTCTGACAAACGGGAGTTTGTAGACGGCTGTATTGCCGGTGGCCAGTTGATATCTCTCTGTCAAAATGGTAAAATGAGAAAAAATCTCAGAGAAGCTGGAACATAACAAACATGCACTGCTTCACATATGGAACTCCTGAAACCGGGAGAACTTTGAAAGACAATATCAAGGAGGATTTTCCATGAACATTCTGTCTTTACTGAACAGCGTCCCTTTGTATGGGATCTGTGGCGGCATTATTGCCTTTGTTGCCGTCGTATGCATCGTTTTTCTTATCCGCGCTTACCGGGCCGGTGTCTCCATTGGCATGGATCGGACCAGGCTAAAGCAGGTGATCCTGTCAAGCGCCACCTTTTCGGTGCTGCCAAGTGTCGGCATCCTGCTTGGTGTGATCGCCCTGTCCGGAAGCCTTGGTACCCCATGGCCCTGGCTCAGGCTTTCTGTGATCGGCGCCCTGCACTATGAAACCCAGGTTGCCCAGGCAGCAGCGGAACAGGTTGGTATGACCTCGCTCTCCGCCCGTGAAATGACACCCCAGAATTTTGTTACTATTGCTCTTCTTATGAGTATCTGTATCATCTGGGGAATGGTGCTTTCCGTTATTTTCAACAAAGGTTATCTGAAAAAGCTGCAGAAAAACACTAAGAAAGGAAGCGCTCAGGGCGGCTTTGGTGATCATGCGATGAGTGCCATGTTCATTGGACTTGTTTCTGCTTATATCGGCAGCTACATCGGCGGCTTTGTTTCTGGAAATGGTCTGTTTACTTTTTCCGGAAGTATCCTTCCCCTTATCGTAGTTGCGGTTTCCGGCCTTGCCATGGCACTTTGCCTGTATCTTTCTGAAAAGAAGAAAAAGGTCTGGATCGACAGCTTCTCCATTGCCGGCAGCATGCTCCTTGGCATGGCAGCCGCTGTCTTAGCAAATCTGTACTTATAAGGAGGCGAATCTTACATGAATAACGAATCTTTTGAAAAATACAATGCCGGGACCCATATCCTCGGAAGAGTCTTTTCCGTTATCACACTGGTTCTTCTGGTTGGCGCTCCCTTTATGATCGGTCTGTTCCTTGGTGCCATGCCAGACCTTCCTGCCGTTGGCAAAGGCTTCCTTTCTGTAGGAATTATCTGGTTTGTGAGCAGTATCGTGGAATTTCTTGTTTATACGCCCATGCTGGGTGCAGGCGGCGGCTATCTGGCCTTTATCACGGGAAATCTGATCAACATGAAGATCCCCTGTGCCATCAATGCCAGGGATCAGGTTGGAGCCAAAAGCGGTACCCCGGAAAATGAGATCATCTCCACTCTTTCCATTGCAGCCTCTTCCCTTGTTACGATTCTGGTACTGGCTCTCGGCGTCCTTTTACTGGTGCCGCTCCAGCCTGTTTTACAGAGCGAAGTACTGCAGCCCGCTTTTGAAAATGTAGTGCCAGCTCTGTTTGGTGCCATGGCCTATAAGTATTTCCGCGGAAACCTGAAAATTGCAGCCGCTCCTCTTGTCCTGATGAGCCTTTTGTTTATCCTGGTTCCCTCCCTGACAGGTTCCACCAGTTTTATGATCATTCCTTCCGGCGGTCTTGCAATTGGTATCGCTTTTCTCTTCTACCGTCAAAGGGCAAAGGCTCTGGCACAGGAAACTGATCTCCATATGAAAGCAGGTGACAAATGATGAAAACAATTTTACTGATCCTTGCAGCAGTCCTTGCTCTTCTTATTGTTCTGCTGCTTATCGCTGTGATCCATACCCTTCTGATTCCTTCAAGGAAGTCCTCCTATACCGCACCAAAGGAAACAGAAAAAGCCAGGATGCTTGCAGAAAAGCTTTCCCGGATGATCCAGTATGATACAACCTCACATGCAGGAGTCCATGAAGAGGAAAAATTTCTCAGCTTCCACAAGCTCCTGGAGGAGCTGTTTCCACTCGTCCACAAACAGCTTGAAAAAACAGTGATCGATGGAAACCTTCTCTATTACTGGAAGGGAGAAAGCCGCGAAAACCCAATCCTTCTGATGAGCCATCAGGATGTGGTCCCTGCAGAGGGTGAATGGAGCCATGCTCCTTTTTCCGGTGACATTGCGGACGGAAAGGTCTGGGGAAGAGGCGCCTCCGACACCAAATGTTCTGTCATGGCCTTTTTCCAGGCTGTGGAAGAGCTGCTTGCTGAAGGCTATACACCCGCCTGTGATGTTTATCTGGCTTCCTCCTGCACAGAAGAGTGGGGCGGTGACGGTGCTCCAAAGATCGTAGCTGAGCTGCAGAAAAGAGGCATCCGCCTTTTTCTGGTCTGTGATGAAGGCGGCGGCATCATTACCGATCCGATCGGTGGTATCAGGGGTAATTTTGCCATGGTCGGTGTTTTTGAAAAGGGCAAGGCAGATGTGAAATTTACTGCCAGGTCCACAGGTGGGCATGCCAGTGCTCCCGGCAAAAACACCCCCATTCCAAGACTTGCTGCCTTTGTCAATGAAGTAGAAAAGCATACTCCCTTCCAGCGCAGATTTTCACCTGAGGTATCTGCCATGTTCCGGAAGCTGGCTCCTTATGCCCCCTTCCCATTAAAGCTGGTATTTGGCAATCTCTGGCTCTTTTCTCCGGTATTAAAGCCACTCCTTGGCAGCATCAGTGCCCAGGCCGGTGCTATGCTGCAGACTACGATTGCCTTTACCATGCAGTCCGGCTCCGATGCCTGCAATGTGATCCCACAGGAGGCAAGTGTCAGTGCCAACATGCGTTTTATCCCCCATCAGGGACAAAAAGAAAGCCTTTCCATTATGGAAAAGCTCGCTTCAAAATATGGTCTTACGATGGAAGTACTGCATGCCAATGATTATTCCACGCCGGTTGATATAAACGGCTCTGCCTTCCGTCAGGTTGAGTCTGTGATCGCAGAGACCTTTCCGGGTCTTCCTGTCAGTCCCTACGTCATGACCGGCGCTACAGATGCCCAGTTCTATCAGTGTATCTGTGACAGCTGTATCCGCTTTGCTCCTGTTATTTATGGTCCTGAGCAGATGAAAGGCATGCATGGCCTGAATGAAAATATTGTTTACAACTGTCTGCCGGGCGCAGTCAGCTTTTATCAGAATCTGATCCGTGCCCAGCGTAAGTAGTAAGGAAATGATGGGTGACCCCATCCTGCTTATAAGCAATTACAGTACTTAAATTTACATTTTCCACACTGCGGAAAATATTCTTTTCAATCACAGGGTTCTTTTCGGCAAGCTCACGGATCAGTTCCTTGATCTCAGCCCGTTTAGAACCCTTTTCTGTGCCGCCGCAGGATGCACAGTTCTCTGTAAACCTGCAGGCACACTGGATAAAGTGCAGTTCATTATAATGCATCCACTTGATGATATCCGCTTCCCGGATCAGGTACAGCGGCCTTATCAGCTCCATGCCTTCGAAATTGGTGCTGTGAAGCTTTGGCATCATCGTCTGGATCTGTGCTCCATAGAGCATACCCATCAGAATCGTTTCGATCACATCATCAAAGTGATGTCCAAGTGCGATCTTATTACAGCCAAGCTCCTTTGCCTTGCTGTACAGATAGCCTCTTCTCATACGGGCGCACAGATAGCAGGGAGATTCTGTGATATCCGCTACCGTGTCAAAGATCTCCGTTTTAAAAACAGTGACCGGCACCTCCAAAAGCTTTGCATTATTCAGGATCGTCTGATAATTCAGTTCATTATAGCCGGGGTTCATCACGAGATATACTACTTCAAAATTCTTTTTTCCATGACGTTCAAGCTCCTGAAAAAGCTTGGCCATCAGCATGGAATCCTTACCGCCTGATATACAGACAGCGATCCTATCCCCATCCTGGATCAGTTCATATTCATTGATCGCTTTGGTAAATTTACGCCAGATCTCCTTACGGAATTTCTTGACTATGCTCCGCTCTGCTTCCTTGCAGCGGTCCAGCTTATCCTCTTCCTTTTCCATCAGCTTCTGCAGCTTATAACGAAGATAAGAATGAAAGCCGCCATCTATACTGTAGATCTCATAGCCCTGCCCTGACAGCTCTTCTGCAATATCATCACTCTTCTGACCCGTATAACAGATCAGGTAGACCGGTCTGTCCTTTGGCACTCTGTCAAGCTCATCCATGAAATTCTCGTGGAAAATATGAATGGCACCCGGATAGGTTTCTCTTTTGTAGTCTTCTTCACTTCTGATATCAATGACCAGCTTTTCCCCTGCATCCTCTATCAGAGCCTGTATCGTTTTTCTTTCCATGTTCTCAACCCTTTTTATCATGTCTGATCCCTGTCAGATCCTTCACTACCTCTGAAGCAATGATAAGACCAGCTGCAGACGGTACAAAGGAAGTGCTTCCCGGAATGGCCCGTCTGACAGTACATGTCCTCTGGGTCCCGGGTGGGCAGACACAGTGTGTTCTGCAGCTGTTCTGTGTATCCTCGACCGGCTTCATGGCCTCTTCCCTGGAATACAGCACCTTCAGCTTCTTTACACCCCGCTTCTTTAATTCACGCCGCATTACCTTTGCAAGCGGGCAGACACTCGTCTTGTAAATATCTTCAATGCACAGCTCTGTGGGATTCAGCTTGTTTCCAACTCCCATACAGCTGATCACCGGAACGCCTGCTTCCTTTGCCTGCATGATGATCTGGATCTTTGCGGTTACGGTATCTACCGCATCTACTACATAATCATAGGAAGTAAAATCAAAATCCCCGGCATTCTCCGGCAGGAAAAAGCAGTTATACACATTCACCTGTGCCTGTGGATTAATAGAAAGGATCCTCTCCTTCATCACTTCTGTTTTGTATTTTCCTATAGTCTGCCTGGTTGCTATGATCTGACGGTTCAGATTAGTCAGACAGATCTTATCATCATCCACCAGCGTAAAGCTTCCTACACCGCTCCTGACAAGCGCTTCTGCCACATAGCCTCCTACACCTCCGATTCCAAAGATTGCCACATGGGTCTTCTCCAGATGCTCGAGGGCTTCTCTTCCCAGTAAAAGCTCTGTTCTTGAAAACTGATTTAACATTGATTTATTTCCTCCGTTGCAATGCTCATTGTAACATCTACTTTCCCTGCTGGCAATGTGTTTTACACACAGCAAGATGACGGATCCCCTTTCTATTCAGGCTGATCCGTCATCACTGGTTTCACGTACTTCTTTTTATTCTTTTTATTCTGCAAATAAAGGAGTAGACAGATATCTGTCTCCGGAATCGGGAAGCAGGACTACGATGGTCTTCCCCTTATTCTCCGGTCTTGACGCAAGGATTCCTGCTGCCTTCAGAGCTGCACCGGAAGAAATACCTACAAGGATTCCTTCACTGACAGCAAACTTCCTGCCCTCTGCAAAAGCATCTTCATTCTCAATGGTGATGACTTCATCATATACCTTGGTATTCAGGACATCCGGTACAAAGCCTGCACCGATTCCCTGGATCTTGTGAGCACCGGGTGTTCCTTTGGAAAGAACAGGGCTTGTCGCCGGCTCAACTGCTACGATCTTCACATCAGGATTCTGCTCCTTCAGATATTCACCAACACCGGTAATGGTTCCGCCGGTACCTACACCAGCTACGAAAATATCAACCTTACCGTCAGTCTGATCCCAGATCTCAGGACCTGTGGTAGCCTTGTGCACTGCAGGGTTTGCAGGATTTACGAACTGTCCGAGGATCACAGATCCCGGAATGCTTTCCTTTAATTCTTCAGCCTTGGCAATGGCACCCTTCATACCCTTGGAGCCGTCTGTCAGTACAAGCTCTGCCCCATATGCCTTCAGCAGGTTTCTTCTTTCAACGCTCATGGTCTCCGGCAGTGTCAGAATTGCCTTATAGCCCCTGGCTGCTGCAACTGCTGCCAGACCAATACCGGTATTTCCACTGGTAGGCTCAATAATGGTAGCGCCTTCCTTCAGGATTCCCTTCTTCTCTGCATCCTCGATCATGGCAAGGGCGATACGATCCTTCACAGATCCTGCAGGATTTAAGTACTCCAGCTTGGCAAGAATGGTTGCATCAGTGATGCCATTCTTTGCAGTATAACGGTTTAATTTAAGAAGGGGTGTCTTTCCAACTAATTCTAATGAACTTTCTACAATTTTACTCATTTTTTCATCCTCCGCTTTATTCTATACTATCTTAGTATGAATACTATGTTTATCTGTTGAGGATATCATACATCTCTTTTCCTAGTATGTCAATAGGAATTTAAGAATTTTTTATTGCATTTTTGATCCGCCCTAGCGCCTCTGCCAGGGTAGCCCTTGTACAGGCTGCATTGATCCGCTGAAATCCCTCTCCACAGGCTCCGAAAATAGCACCACTGTCAAGCCACAGACCTGCCTTTCTGACAATCAGATCCTCCAGCTCCTCGCTTGTCAGGGAAAGCCTTCTGAAATCAAGCCAGAGAAGATAGGTTCCTTCCGGCTTTCTCATCCTGATCTCCGGGATCTGTTCCCGGATATACTGCTCTGCAAAATCGATATTGGCCCTGACATAAGCCATCATGCCCTGATACCATTCCTCCCCCTGCGCGTAGGCTGTCCTGCAGGCCACAAGTCCAGATGCATTGACCTGACTGTAGCCGGCCGCTGAGATTTCCTTGACAAACTGCCTTCTCAGGCTGTCATTTGCAATGAAAATATTGGATACCTGAAGTCCTGCGATATTAAAGGTCTTGCTGGGTGCCGTACAGGTCACACTGATATCCCTGATTTTATCGCTCAGATCTGCAAATACCTGATGCGTTCCTTCAAAGATAAAGTCTGCATGGATTTCATCACTGACTACGACAACATGATTTTCCACACAGATCCTTCCAATTTCAAGGAGACTTTCTCTGTCCCAGACTCTTCCCACCGGATTATGAGGATTACAGAGGAAAAAGAGCTTCACCTTTTCCTCCTTTACCTTACGTTCAAAATCAGCAAGATCCATTTCATAATGACCATCCTCCTTCTGTACCAGTGTGTTACTGACAAGCTTCCTGCCATTGTCTTTGATCACACTGCTGAAGGGATAATAGACCGGCTGCTGGATCATGACAACCTCTCCCTCTTTTGTGAAGGCTCTCACTGCCATAGCAAGGGCAAATACTACACCCGGTGTCTTGACCAGCCACTTTTCTTCTACCTGCCATCCATGCTTCTTTTTCATCCAGTCCCTGACCGCTGCAAAATAATCCTCTTTGGAATCACTGTAGCCATAGATCCCGTGAGCAGCCTGGGCAGTCAGGGCATCCTGGATATAGGAGCTTATCCTGAAGTCCATATCTGCCACCCACAAAGGCAATATATCCGGTGACATTCCTCTTTCTACGGCAAAATCATATTTCAGGCAGTCAGTGCCCTTACGTTCTACCGGTGTATCAAAATCAAGATTTCTTTCACTCATTCTCTTTTCCTCCCTTTTACTTTGATGCAGCTGTGAAGGCCTGCGCAAGATCTGCGATCAGATCCTCCTTTCCCTCGATCCCCAGAGAAAGCCGCAGTACTCTGTCAGTAATTCCATTTTCAAGAAGCTTGTCCTTTGGTACATCTGCATGGGTCTGTGTCACCGGATAAGTGATCAGGCTTTCCGTACCACCTAGGCTCTCCGCAAACTGGATCAGCTTGACATGCTCCAGGATCCCCTGTGCACGCTCTGTTGTGTCCACCTCAAAGGAAAGCATCCCACCAAAGCCTCTTGCCTGCTTTTTCATCACTTCATATCCTGGATGCTCTGGCAGTCCCGGATAAAGAACCTTTGTCACGCAGCTCTGTCCCTTCAGCCACTCTGCAACCGCCATGGCATTTTCCTGTGCACGCTCCATCCGGACAGCCAGTGTCTTAATACCACGCAGGATCAGCCAGCTGTCAAAGGGTGCCAGTGCAGCTCCTGTCGTCTTGTAGAAGAACCGGAGCTGCTCTTTAACATCCTCTCTGTTTGTCACAAGGAAGCCGGCGATCGTGTCGTTGTGGCCTCCAAGATATTTGGTGCCGCTGTGCACAATAATATCAGCGCCCAGTGACAGTGGATTCTGGAAGTACGGAGACAGGAAGGTATTATCCACGATCAGAATCAGACCTTTTTCCTTCGTGATCTCCGAGAGCTTCTTTATATCAGTTATATTCATCATGGGATTGGTTGGGGTTTCCACATAAACTGCCTTTGTATTTTCCTTTATGTAGGGAAGGGGATCTTCCTTTGCCAGTTCAATGGCTGTGATCTCAATCCCCTTGTTTTTACAGACGCTGTTGAAAAGCCTGATCGTACCACCGTAAAGATCACCGTCTACGATCAGATGATCACCAGGCTTAAAGCATTCCATAAGAGTAGCAATGGCTGCCATACCGCTGGCAAAGGCAATAGCATCACAACCACCCTCCAGTGAAGCCACAATCCTTTCAAGCTGTTCTCTCGTTGGATTCTGCAGTCTCGTATAATCATAGCCGGTGCTTCTTCCTACCCCGTAGTGGGCAAAGGTTGCCGTCTGGTAAATAGGAAAACTGACTGACCCAAAATCTTTATCCTTATTCTTTTCTTCTTCAAGATGCAGACATCTTGTTTCTACTGTATATTCCATTGTGTTCTTCTCCCTTATGCTTTTTCTTTATGCCTCTTCCTTTTTCATGGTCTCTGCAACCTCCGCCTCACAGCTCCTCATAGCCTCCAGTGTCCTTGTCAGCAGTTCATCCAGCGGGATTCCCATCATCTCCGCCCCCTTTTCGATAACCTCTCTGGAGCAGCCCGCTGCAAAGCCCTTGCTCTTGTACTTTTTCTTCAGGGATTTCAGCTCCATATCCTGTACACTGCCAGAGGGTCTCATCAATGCTGCCGCACCGATCAGGCCTGTAAGCTCATCTACCGCATACAACACCTTTTCCATCTCGTGCTCCGGTCTGATATCTACGGTAAGCTCATAGCCATGGCTGCAGACAGAATGGATGATATCCTCAGACACACCTGCTGCCCTTAACAGCTCCGGTGCTTTGATACAGTGCTGTTCCGGATACTGTTCAAAATCAATATCATGCAGAAGTCCTACTATACCCCAATGCTCTTCTTCCTCTCCGTAGCCGCACTCCCTGGCAAAGCAGCGCATGACACCTTCTACGGTCAGACCATGCTGAATATGAAAGGACTCCTTATTATACTTTTTTAACAGGGCAAACGCCTCGTCTCTTGTAATTCCATCTTCCATTTTGTTCATCCTCCTTTATATACATAATTCCTATCGGTATACTATGCTTATTTTCTTCTGATTATAGCACAGCGCATTTATCCTGTAAACGAGAGAATACAGAAAGGTCGGGTAAATTTACTGTAAGAAATTAATAGACAGAGCATCTCTGAGATATGTTTCAGAATCAAAGTTTTCTCCATCATTATAACTTTTTTGTTCCTTTTTACAATCCCCAAATGTGGTTTTTCAGCGCAGCTATCTTTTTAATCTGCGGATAGGGGATGTCATACACTGGCAGATCTGCCAGTACTCCCAGTTTTC
>ENA-OZGG01000097-OZGG01000097.1-human-gut-metagenome-genome-assembly--contig:-NODE-97-length-39059-cov-7.454902_pt1 | contig 39059 bp, 38 predicted proteins | sample MGYA00244659_ERZ653664 | MGnify/ENA primary metagenome ERZ653664 (study PRJEB26926, sample SAMN06165233) | human gut metagenome | biome: ENVO:00009003; feature: ENVO:2100002; material: ENVO:00002003... | reverse complement strand
ATGTACAAACATGTATTTTTTATGTTATTATCGCATTGTACTGATTTGTATTTTTCGATACATATTGTATGAATAATATATTCACGATTATGGAGAAAATTATGAAATACAGATATTGCCGCTGGATCGCCCTGTTCACGGGTGCTTCCGCTGGACTTTGTCCTGAATTTATGAATGCCATCTATGCTGATTCCAGATACGGCCTGATCAGAGAGGTCTGGCTTATTGATAAAGATCTGGAGGCTATGCAGTCCATTGCGGACCGCTTTCCGGGGAAAAAGGTCAGAATGATCCTTCTGGATCTGTCCGATCTGCAGCAGATCAAAAGCTTTTCCCTTCTTTTAAAGACTTATGATCCCTATATCAGACTCATGATCAACAATATCTCCCAGGAGTCTATTGGTAACTTCACTGATTACAGTGCACAGGATATAGAAGCTCTTATAAATATTAATGCCACAGCCCCCGTTCTTCTTTTGAAGCTCTGTCAGCCTCATATCATGATCGGGTCTGTGGTCATTATGTTCTCCTCTGCCGGCAGCATTGTGCCACTGGATGACAACGGTCTCTTTGGCTCCGCCAAGCAGTTCTGTTATTATTTCTCGCTTTCCATTTTTTATGAGCTGATGTGGGATGGCATCCGGATCATGGCTGCCTGTCCGGGACATATGGACGATATGAAACTCCGCAATAAAGAAAGGCGCAGCTATCGGATGAATCCTCTTCCCATCACAAACAACCAGCGGCTGGCTGCCAATATCCTGAAGCATGCAGAAAATGGAGAAGCCTCCTATACTCCTGGGCTTTTTTACAAGATTTACCATTTTATAGCACGTTTTTGCTCCCATAAGAAGCTGATGGAAAATTCCTACCGTTTCTATTGATTTCCACCGGCAGGTCACTGCCGGTGGATTTTTATTTTGTCGCAATCCGGAAAGCTGCAGATCCTGTACATATTCTTACGGCTGATCGCCCCAAGCTCTTCCAGTGTATTGATCATTCGATATACAGTAGCTGTTCCGATCTTCGGATCCAGACTGGAGGCCTTGAAATAGATCTCCTTACAGCAGGAGCATTCTGATCCAAGAATCACATCAAGAAGGATCATTCTCTGTTTGGTGATCCGACATCCTCTTTCCTTCATTCTCCGGACAATCATCTCTTTCTGCTGCACAACGGTATGGTACTGTTCTGCTTCCTGAGACATTTCTTTTGTTACTTCCTGTACCATACGACCTCCTTTTCTTATGCCTGGTTTTTCAGAATCTTTTCACCATTAAAGGACAAGGAATTGCTCTCCTTATAAGGGCGGAACAACAGATAAAGGATCACTGCTATAAACACAAGGGCTGCTACTGTTCCCAGTCCGAAAGCACCTGTTGTGATCAGTGTACCGATCTGATAGATGCAAAGTGCTACTACATAAGCAAGACCGCACTGATATCCGATCGCAAACCAGAACCATTTGACATTGTTCATCTCACGCTTGATCGCACCCATGGCTGCGAAGCAGGGAGCACACAGAAGGTTAAATACCAGGAATCCATACGCTGCAACAGGAGTCATAACCTGTGACAGGCTTCCCCAGATTTCTGAACCATCTTCTGCAACCTCAGCAAAGCCAAAGAGCAGACCGAAGGTTGCTACGACATTTTCCTTTGCGATCAGTCCGCTGACAGCTGCTACTGCCATCTTCCAGCCTTCACCAGCCTGGGTCCAGCCAAGAGGAGCAAAGATCCATGCGATCGCAGAACCGATCTTAGCGAGGATACTTGCATCGAGCTGTTCCGCCTCCAGCATGCCAAAGCTTCCATCAACCCATCCAAAGCTCATCAGGAACCAGAGAATAATAGTGGAAAGAAGGATGATCGTACCAGCCTTCTTAATGAAGGACCAGCCTCTCTCCCATACACTTCTTAAAACATTGCCAACGGTAGGCCAGTGATAGGCAGGCAGCTCCATAACGAAGGGTGCCGGATCACCTGCAAACATTTTTGTCTTCTTTAAAATAATACCGGAACAGATGATCGCAGCCACACCTATGAAGTATGCACTCCATGAAACCCAGCCTGCATTATCAAAGAATGCACCTGCAATCAGGGCAATAATGGGAAGCTTGGCACCACAGGGAACAAATGTGGTTGTCATGATCGTCATCTTACGGTCTCTGTCGTTCTCAATCGTACGGGAAGCCATGACACCGGGAACACCGCATCCGGAGCCGATCAGCATAGGGATAAAGCTCTTTCCGGAAAGGCCAAATTTACGGAAGATACGATCCATGATAAATGCAACACGAGCCATGTAACCGCAGGACTCCAAAAATGCCAAGAACAGGAACAGCACCAGCATCTGAGGCACGAAGCCAAGTACGGCACCAACACCTGAGATCACACCATCTACGATCAGCCCTGTCAGCCAGTCAGCACATCCGATATTCTCGAACAGTGTCTGTGCACCGGGAATGATCCACTCGCCAAACAGGGTATCATTTGTCCAGTCTGTCAGGAATGCACCAACGGTTGTTACGGAAACATAATAAACAAGGAACATAACTACAGCAAAGATAGGAAGAGCCGCCCACCTGTTGGTAACGATTTTATCAATCTTATCAGATGTTGTCAGCTTCTCTTTCTTGTTTGCCTTGGTTACGCACTCGCCCATAATAGAGGAAATGTATACATATCTTTCGTTTGTGATAATACTTTCTGTATCGTCATCAAATTTATCTTCAAGCTCTTTGATCTGCGCTGATACATCAGGAACCTGTTTCATCAGCTCTGAGATCTTGTCATCCTTTTCCAGAAGCTTGATCGCGAAAAATCTCCTCTGCTCCTCTGCAATATCGGACCCAAGCTTACCTTCTACTGCTGTGATCACATCCTCCACCTCTTTTGCAAAACTGTGGACATGAGGGGTTGCCTGTTTCTGCTGTGCAAGCGCTACTGCCTTTTCTGCTGCCTTTTCGATACCGGTTCCCTTCAGGGCAGAGATCGGAACTACCTCGCAGCCAAGCTTCTTTCCAAGCTTATCCATATGTACCTTATCACCACTTTTATCAACGATATCCATCATATTGACAGCCATGACAACCGGGATCCCAAGCTCCATGATCTGTGTGGAAAGATACAGGTTTCTTTCAATATTAGTACCATCTACGATATTGATGATCGCATCCGGTCTTTCAGCGATCAGATAATTTCTTGCTACAACCTCCTCCAGTGTATAAGGGGACAGGGAATAGATACCCGGTAAGTCCATGATGGTAACATCTTTGTGTCCCTTCAGCTTTCCTTCTTTTTTCTCTACTGTTACACCGGGCCAGTTTCCAACGAACTGATTAGAACCGGTCAGAGCATTGAACAATGTGGTCTTACCACAGTTCGGATTTCCTGCCAATGCGATTTTAACTGACATATCTCTCCTCTTTTCCTGTACCTGTATGGTACACATTTAATGTTCTTTACTTGATACTAAGATTTGTTTCAACTTCCACTTATTAGTTTCAACTAACACATGGTTAAAAAAATAAATGCCTACTCCACCTGGATCATTTCGGCATCTGCTTTACGCAAGGATAATTCATATCCTCTTACGGTGACCTCAACCGGATCACCAAGAGGTGCTACTTTCCTTACATAAATCTCTACACCCTTTGTGATTCCCATATCCATGATACGTCTCTTCACAGGGCCTTCTCCTGTCAGCTTTGTCACCTTGACAGTCTGCCCACAGGCAACTTCTTTTAATGTTTTCATAGCAGCTCCTTTTCTAAACCATAATTTTATTTGCCATATCCTTGCCGATCGCAACACGTGAATCCTTTACATTCACGATCATGTTTCCATCCGTCTCGGATATCACAGTTACTGTTCCACCGACTACAAAACCAAGATTCTCCAGGAAACGTCTTGTTTCCTCCTTGCCGCCGACCTTTTTGATCACATTCGGTTCCCCGGCTTCCATCATTGATAAAGGCATCATACCATCCTCCTTTGTTAATGAGAATCATTATCCCGTCTTCGGTAGTTAGTATATGCTAATCACCATTAGATGTCAATAACTTTTTTGTAAAAATATGCACAGGAAAATGCCTGTCAGCCTCTCTCTGAAGAAAGCCAGTGTCTGACGGCATCTGCGTCACTGCAGATGCCCATGCAGACCAGCCTGTGCATAGCCTGCATTTCTGCCTCCTGCGCCGCTGCCATCTTCTGCACTGCTGCTGTCCTCTGCACTGCTGCTGTCCTCTGTGCTCTGACACTGTTATTACTGAGCATCATCCCATAACAGAAGATTCTGGAAAGAGCATTCCTTGCAAGGAACTGCAGCATTTCTTCCGAAAGCGGCGGTGTGAAATGCTCTGCTTCAAATACTGCCTCCAGCAGCTCTAATGGCGGATTTTTACTGTTATTTTCCACTTCCTGCTGCCGGATCCTCTTTCCAATAACAGAATCCATGCTCATGGTATTGGCAAGCCGCATCAGACAGTTTGCTTTACTGATCTCCTTTTCCATTTTTCCAAGGAGAAAATCTATTTTTTCATACAATGTTTTCTGTTCTGTGATCCCCTGATAGATCCAGTGACAATACTGATCTACATTGTAGCAGATGGATCTGGCGATCATATCTTCCTTATCTGAAAAGTAACCGTAGGCTGTTCCCTTGCCGATTCCAGCCTTTGCTGTGATCTCTGAAACAGTCAGTCCTGAAAGATCTGCCCCCTCCATAAACAGATCAACGACCGCCTGATATATAGCTTTTTCCTTTACAGTAGGTGTTTCTTTATTCATCAGCCTGCTCCTTTTTTCCTTCTTTCAGAAACAATTTCTTTCTGCCACGCTTTCCCCTCTCTTTTCCTCTCGAGAAAACATCATAAATACAGGGGATCACGATCAGGGTAAGCAGTGTGCCATAAGTCAGTCCACCAATGGTTACCACCGACATTGGCCTTGACATATCTGCACCCATATCATGACTGAATACCATGGTGGAAAGAGCCAGTATCGTGGTCATGGCTGTCATCAGTACCGGACGCATTCTGGTTCTTCCCGCTGTCATGATCGCTTCTTTCTTTTCCATACCCTGTGCACGGAGCTGGTTGATGTAATCTACCAGCACGATACCATTATTTACGATGATACCTGACAGCATAACAAAGCCGATCAGTGCGATCACACTGACTTCGCTTCCGCTGATCAGCAGTCCAAGGAAACCACCGGTAAATGCCAGTGGAATGGTGAACATGATGATAAACGGTGACAACAGTGACTGGAACTGTGCTACCATGATCAGATACATGAAGATCAGTGCAAGGATCAGCATCAGATATAACTGCTGCATGGCATCTGTGATCGTTTCATTTTCACCAGTCATTTCAATGGTATAACCATCCGGCAGCTCATAATCTTCCAGTGCCTTTTCCACCGCATCAGAAACAAGTCCGATATTATAGCCATCTGCCAGCTGTGCCGTTACCGGAATATATCTGGTCTGGTTCAGTCTGTTTACGGACATGGATGTTTCTGTATCTTCAAAGGTGGCAATCTCCGAAAGCTTCACTGTTTCCTTGCTGCCATCATTCTTTGTGCGGTCAAGTGTCAGATCTTTTACCAGCTCCCTGGTAAGTGTCATATCCTCTGCGTTCTTTACATATACATCATAATCACGGATCTCGGTTTCCAGGGAGGTTGCACTGGTAGCTGCTGCAAGCTTACCCTGTATCTGCTGGAATACCTGTGCCACTGTAAATCCATGTTCGATTGCCTTATCTCTGTCGACAATGATCCGCAGCTCCCCGGTACTTTCCTCAAGACCATCTGAAACCTCGGTGGTTCCTTCGACACCTTCTACAATCCCAGCTACCTCCTTAGCCAGCTCCTGCAGGGTATCCAGTTCTCTTCCTTCGATCTGTACTGTGATGCCGCTTCCTCCCATGGCACTCATATCCATGCTTGAGGTTTCAATGGAGATCTCCGCTTCCTCTCTCTCTACAATATCTGAAATTCTGTTTTCGATCTCATCCGCGATCGCTTCATTGGTTCTCTTTTTGTTCTCATCAAGAGAAATATATACAGCAGTTTCATTGGTGGAGGAATTTCCGTTTCCTGTCAGCATAGTCAGGGAAGAAGCATTCGCCATGGCACCAATATCCACTACCTCATCAATTTCTGCAATTTTATAAAGTATTTCATCTGTCACCTCTCCTGTATGGGAAAGTGGTGTATCCTTCGGCAGGGTCACTGTCATGGAGATCTGCGTACTGTCCATATCCGGCATGAAGGCAGTTCCCTTTGCAAAGGCTGCCGCTGCACTTCCAACCAGCAGTACGAGCACAAGCAGGAATACCACGGGCTTTGTCTTAAGTGCCAGTGCCAGTACCTTTTCATAAGCTTTAATCAGACCGCCAAAGAACCTTCCATCCTCTTTTGGGGTTACTCTGGAAAGTACACCGGATGCCATGGCCGGCACTACGGTCAGTGCCACAACCAGACTGGCAAGCAGGGAATACGCAATAGTCAGTCCCATATCCACAAAGAGCTGTCTGGTAATTCCTTCAGTAAACACAATAGGAAGGAATACACATACGGTTGTCAGCGTGGATGCAAGAATCGCACCTGCCACCTCACCGGCACCCTGAATAGCTGCCTCTTTGGCTGAATATCCTTCTCCCCGCAGCCTGTATATGTTCTCAATAACTACGATAGAGTTATCCACCAGCATTCCTACACCAAGGGCAAGTCCTGACAGGGAGATCACATTCAGGGTCACACCACTGAAATACATACAGACAATAGCTGTGATCAGACTGATCGGGATGGACACAGCAACTACCATGGTAGGTCTGATATCCTTCAGGAAAAGGATCAGGATCAGAATCGCCAGCAGCGCTCCCACCAGTACGTTGTTGATAATGGAATCCATAACAAGATCTATATAAATACCCTGATCCATCAGTGTGATCAGTGTCAGCTTTTCATTTTCCTCCTGCAGATCCTTGAACTTCTCCTTGATCCTGTCAGAAACATCGCCGGTAGAATACCCCGTCTGCTTCTGGATGGTCAGCATGACACCTGGATTACCATTGACATTGGTGTAAATATCTGCGGAATTATCTGTCATAAAGACGTCTGCTACATCCTCCAGATAAATAATGTCCACACCATCCATCTCGGTATTCATGATCGGCATTTTCTTCAGAGCTTCTACATCCTCCGGCTTGTCACCTACCCTTACCAGATAGTCAACGCCATCCTCTGTCACATATCCTGCCGGCATGGAAAAGTTCTGGGCTGCCAGGAGGGATTTCACTGTACTTACCGTTAAAATACCATTCATATCCGCCTGATCGTAGGCGTTCTGTCTGTTTTCTTCCAGATCCTCTTCACTCTCTGCAAGCTGCTTTAAGGAATCCTGCAGCTTCTTTGCTGATTCATTCAGCTGCTCCTCGCCTTCCTTTAGCTGTTCCCAGCCGGAATCAATCTGTTCCTGTCCGGACTCGATCTGCTTCTGCCCGGATTCCAGCTGCTTTTCACTGGCTTCTATCTGGGCTTCTGCTGTTGTGATCTGCATTTCACCAAGGCTGATCGTAGTCTGGGCGTTTGCAAACTCAATCGCCGCCGTCAGATTTCCCTTATAAAGCTCTGTCAGACCGCTGTCCAGTTTGGCAATATTTCCTTCGATCTCGGAAAGGACTGACTGCATGCTGGCTATGTAAGCCTCCGCGCCAAGACCTCCGGTGTTGGCATTGAGACTGGCTTCCATGTTGGTGATCGTTGTCTGCGTTGCTGTCTTTTGCTGTGTTGCAGCATTTTCTATCGCTGTAAGTGCTGTTAAAGCTTCAGCTGCACTGGAATTTTCAGTTAAAGCACAGGGAACTCCCATGGAAGCTGCTAACTGGTTAATTTGCTCAGCTACATCTGAACCAATATCACTACTTCCTGGTGTCTGAAGTCCAGCTTTTAATAGATTTGCTGCATTTATGGCTGCTTCAAGCTGGGAAACACCATCTTTCGCCTTCTTAATTCCGTCTTCCAGAGACTTTACGGTAGTGATCTGGGAGGTAATATGCACCTTGCTGGCTTCCAGATCAGCCTTTGCTGTCAGCAGCTCCTTCTCTGCCTGTGCCAGCTTCTCAGTGCTTTCACTCTTTTTGGAGGAAAGCTCATTCTTTCCTTCTTCCAGCTTCGTCTTGTTCTCTGCAAGCTCAGCCTTGCCGTCAGCAAGCTTCTGCCTGCTGTCCTCCAGTTCCTTTTTATTCTTATCCAGCTCTTCCTGGCTGTCGTTCAGCTGCTGTCTGGATTCATCAAGATCTGCGCGGGAATCGTTCAGCTTTTCCTGTCCGTCATAAATCTCCTGTCTGCCATCGGCAAGCTGTTGCTCTGCATCCTTCAGCTCTTCATCGATCGAACCAAATACCTGCTCATTGATCTCATCGATCTTATCCTGTCTGATGATGACATTTACACTTTCCTCGATCAAACCGGTGGCACTGGCTGATGCAACGCCTTCTATACTCTCCAGATCAGGCATGACCGTATTCTGCGTGATATCCGTCACCTCTGCATTCGTCATTCCCTCACCGCCAACCGCTGCGATCATGACGGGCAGCATATCCGGGTTCAGCTTCATAATGATCGGATTGCCTATATCATCACTCCAGTAGCTTTTGATCTGATCCAGATTCTCCCGTATTTCCAGTGAAACGGCATTCATATCTGCGGACTGTGCAAACTCCAGAATAACCATAGAGTAGTTTTCACTGGATACTGAACTGATGCTTTCGATATTGCTGACTGTGGCCATGGAGCCTTCCACCGGCTGCGTTACAGTCATTTCCACTGTTTCCGGACTGGCTCCAGGATATGTAGTCATAACGATCACATAAGGAAGGCTGATATTGGGCAGCAGATCAGTGCTCATCTTCATCATGGATACCACTCCAAGAACGATCACCAGAACCACTGCTACCAGAACAGTATAAGGTTTCTTTACGCTAAATTTCCCCAGCATTTCCTACTCCTCTTTCATTACCTGATAATTTTTCTCATTTTCCGACCGACCGGTCGGGCGGAACTACTGACAGTATAAAAGCAGGAAAAAGAAATGTCAATAACTTCCTTTTTCCTGCTCTGATCCTCTCACATTATGATCTGATTCCTGCTTTACACATACACGATCTCAATCTCCCCAAAGCTTACGCTGCCCTTCAGATAGCAGGTAACCCGGCTTTCGCCATTGCATGGCCCTTCTTCCACGCTTCCCGCAAATACACTGATATCCTGCATCACCTTCCACTCTCTCGGAACATACAGCGTTGTCTGTCCAAAGCTGTTAGAAACCTCAACAGTTACTGTCTCCTGTGTTGTCCCTGCCTGATCCAGATACACCTTCAACTCCCCAAAGGAATTCTGGAAACGACCTCCTTTGAAGTTCGCCGTATCAACATATTTTGCCAGTGCTCCAAAGGAATTGGCGCAGGTCACAAACCCATCCTCTTCTCCCTCTGACGTCTTCTGATATTTGCTGTAATCGTGCTCTCCATATTCTCTTCTGTCCCTGTTTCCACATTTTCTGCTCTTATGCGGAAACAGCATATTAAACCCGCTTGTCAGCAGAATAACGATCCCTGCCACACTCCAAAAGCTTGCCCTGGGAAGTCCGAGCATTTCTGCAAAGGTCAGCCATGCCAGTCCAAGGGAAAAGAAGATTCCCCCAAAGCTCCGGTCTGCAATGCTGCTGATCAGAAGCGCCACACATAAAATTCCGATCAATGCACTCCATACGCTGATCTCTGCCGTGATCAGATGCATCTGGCTCAGTACCAGAAATACTGCCGCCGTGATCAGTCCCAGTCCCCAAAATATTCTGCTCGCCTTTTTCATATTCCTAACCTCTTTTCTTCTAATTTTTCCTTTAATGCTTTGTAATAGGCTCTTGAAACATAAATACGTTTGTGTGTTCCCTGAAAAGCAATCTCACTGGATGCTGTCAGCGAACGCTGTATTGCGTAGATCCTGTTAAGATTTACTATTGCCGACTTGGATATCCGAAGGAAAGACCCTCCCAGTACCTCTTCCAGCTCATACAGCTTTTTATGTGTTTCAAATAGTTCCGTTTCCGTATGAGCCAGCACCTGTGTCCCTTCTGTCTCAAAAAACAGGATCTTTTCCGTTTCCATATAATATTCCGTATTTTCCTTATACAGAATAATCTGTCCTGCCCTGCCGACTGCTTTTGCAAGAATCTGCTGCAGCTTCATGATATCCGGTGTGATCTCCCGGCAATACAATACAAGCTCTTCCTCTGCTTCCGGATCTACTTCCATTCGCAGCTTCAATTCCTTCACCCCCTGACTGATTGTAATTATATAGGATCAGCCTGAAATGTAAACCGTTTTTCAGTAACAGGTCAGATATCACCGGTAAGTGGATTGAAAATGATCCTTTTCCTTCTTTTTCTCTTGTTTTGCTTCCCCTTTTTCCCCAATTCGGGGCATGGGGGATCTTTTTTCCTCTCCCATGCCCCGTTCTCTTCCTTTTTCTCTTCCCTGGCTTCCTCTTTTATCACGATTCGGGGCATGGGAAACTTTTTTCCTCTCCCATGCCCCGCTCTCTTCCTTTTTTTCTTCCCCGGCTTCCTCTTTTTCCTCAATTCAGGGCATGGGGGATCTTTTTCTTCTCCCATGCCCCGTTCTCTTCCCTTTTCTCTTCCCTGGCTTCCCCTTTTATCACGATTCGGGGCATGGGAAACTTTTTTCTTCTCCCATGCCCCGCTCTTTTCCTTTTTCTCTTCCTTGGCTTCCTCTTTTATCACGATTCGGGGCATGGGTGACTTTTTTCTTCTCCCATGCCCCGCTCTCTTCCTTTTTCTCTTCCTTGGCTTCCTCTTTTACCTCAATTCGGGGCATGGGAAACTTTTTTCTTCTCCCATGCCCCGTCTGTCCCCATTAGCACCACTGACATCACTGGTACCATTGGCAGTCCTCACAGTCATCAAATCTCCGCCTTAACTCCTGCCACCCGGTAGCAGACCAGCAAGACCAGCAGACCATCAGTCCTTTCCTGTCAGCAGTGCCTTCCGTATCTTGCTGCGGCAGCGCTGCAGCGCATTGTCTGTCGATTTATCATCCTTTCCAAGTACTCTTGCAATTTCTGTATACTTCATCCCTGTCAGGTACAGGTCGAGTACCTGTCTTTCAAAGCTGCTCAGCTCACTTTCAATGGCTTTCTCGATACGCTCTACATTCTCCCTGTCGATCAGCAGCTCCTCCGGATTCTGTTCATCCCTTGAAACCAGAGAATCCAGAAGCTCCTTTTCCTCTTCTATCTTGTCACTGCCATTTCCCGCATAGAGGGAAACATAGCTGTTCAGCGGCGCATGCTTTTTTCTGCCGGCAGCCTGCACTGCCGTATACATCTGTCTTGCCACACACAGATCTGCAAAGGTGGCAAAGCTGGCATCTCTTCCAATATCATAATCCCGGATCGCTTTAAACAGACCGATCATCCCCTCCTGGATCAGATCCTCCCTGTCTGCGCCAAGGATATACATACTTCCGGCCTTGCTCCTCACCAGATTTTTGTATTTCTCCATGATATAATCTGTAATTTTCTCTTCACCGTCCCGGATCCGAAGGATCAGCTCCTCATCCTTAGAGGTTTCATAATCATTCCCCAACAGCTTCTACTCCCTCCTCCTCTTCGATCAGGATCAGCTGTGCTGCTATATGCTGTGCCAGCATACGGTAACCGGTTTCGTTGCCATGAACACCGTCCGGCATCAGTGCGTGGATCACTGCTGCATCATGCGTATCCAGAAAATTGGAATTGTACAGATCAATCACCGGTATCCCATGCTCTTCTCCAAGCTGTTTCATCACCCTGACAAAGGCAGACTGCGGCAGAAGATAATCCCTGCTTTTCCTCAGCAGATCATGCAATACATTTGGAAGAGGCGTGATCAGTACGATCTGCGCATCCGGATAATCCTTCTGCAGTCCAAAGAGAAGCTCATCCAGATCTCCTGTAAAGGTATCCTTTTCTCTTTTCTCCAGGCTCCCAAGCTCCTTTTCAGAAGCACAGAACCCGTCATTGGTTCCTCCCATGACAAGGATCACATCTGTATCCTCCGGGATCTCCTGGTATCTGTCTACGAAAGCATTCTCCCAGTACCGCCCGATGGAAGAACCTCCGATCCCGAGATTCACTACCTCTTCTGCGCCAAGTATTTCTCCCAGCTGGGACGGATAGGACATAGACTGATAATTCTCTATGGTATCCAGATTAGATGCTGCCGTAATACTATCTCCAAGACAGGTAATCTTACAGTCTGAAAAATCCACCTCACTGTCAGCAATGATCTTTTTATCCTGTCTGTTGATCTTCATGGTATTTTCGTAGGAAGCACAGATCTCCCTCTCTTCTCCGGGAAAAAGCAGATTGCCGGATACAAGACCGTCCGGCAGAAAGCTCCCCCATTCCAGATTTCCGGATATGGAATTCCCGGATATAGAATTCTCAGATTCAGAATTTCCAGATACGGAATTTCCAGATACGAAATTCCCGTATACCAAATTCCCCGGTACAGAATTCCCGGATACCAGATTTTCAGCTTCTCCTTTATATGCTTCATTGTCTGACACAGAACCATCGCCTTCTGCTCTATCCGGTTCTTCCAGAAAAACTTCCTTTTTTTCTGTGTAATTCAGCTCATTTTCTTCTATATAGGAAATAAGAGCCTCCGGATCCTCAGATAAAGTCTGGATATTCGCCTGCATACTGGCAATATCCGCCCTTGCTTCTTCATAAACGGCTTCTCTTTTTATTTCCCACATTTTTCTTTCGTGCCGTTGCAGCCCTTTGTCAATCCCTACAGCCAGCAGCATGATAGCAGCCATAGCGATCAGCATCAGCATCACACGATTCAGCTTATTCATAAAATTACTGATTGCTCCCTTATCTTCCTGCCTTCATTCTCTGTCTTACCACCTCATAGGCAAGTATGCCTGCTGCCACCGAAGCATTCAGGGAATCAATATCTCCTTTCATGGGAATGGATGCCACCATATCACATTTTTCCTTTACGAGGCGTCCTACTCCGGCTCCTTCATTTCCGATCACAAGTCCAAGCGGTCCTGTAAGGTTCAGGTCATACATACATGTCCCATCCATGTCTGCACAGGCAAACCACATACCCCTCTTCTTCAGATCCTCCATGGTCCTTACCAGGTTCGTCACCCTTGCCACTTTAGTATAATTCAGGGCACCTGCCGAGGTTCTTGCCACAGTTGCCGTCAGCCCGACTGCCCGGTTCTTTGGGATGATCACTCCGTGGGCTCCTGCAAGGTTTGCAGTACGGATGACAGCTCCCAGATTATGAGGATCCTCAATATTATCAAGCAGGATAAAAAAAGGATCCTCTCCCTTTTTTTCTGCTTCCGCAAACAGATCCTCCACTTCTGCATAGTGATATGCTGCCGCCACAGCGATCACACCCTGATGGTGTCCGGTTTCTGACATATGATCAAGACGCTCCTTATCCACGAATCTGATCATGGTTCCTCTCTTTTTGGCCTCTCTTTTAATGGTGGCAACAGGTCCGTCCTGACAGCCATCCAGAATATATACCCTGTCAATCTCACGTTCAGAACGGAACGCCTCGATCACAGCATTTCTTCCTTCTATGAGCATTTCTTCATATGTCTTTTCTTCTGCATTCATCATACATTCTTTCCCTTCTCTGTTCCCTTATACACTTCCATCAGACTCGTCCCTACACTGCAGCTCCGCCTGTCTCCTTCAGCAGCTCTTTCGAGGATCAGATCCTGCTGATTCCTTCTTTGATAAGAAAAAGTACCCGTTCTTCCCTGCCGGAGAGATACAGGTAGCCGATCAGTGCTTCCAGTCCTGTCGCCTTCCGGTAATCCAGAATGGATGCATTCTTTGCACTGGTATAGGACTTGGCATTCCTGCCTCTTTTGTATATGGCAAGCTCTTCCTCTGTCAGCTCCGGCTCCAGTGCTTCGATCATGGCTGCCTGCGCCTGTGCCTTCACATAGGATGTGGTGAGCCTGTGAAGCTGGCTGGCCTGACGGTTTCCCTTCTCCACCACCATGGTTCGGATCACAAGCTCATAGGCAGCATCTCCGATATAGGCAAGCGTAAGAGGTGAATATGCCTTCATATCCACCTCTTTTAACCCAAATAATTCTCTGATCCTGCTTGAAAGACTCAGGCTCTCTTCCATTTTACGCCCTCTCTGGTGTCCTCGAGAACAATTCCTTTGGCAAGGAGCTCATCTCTGATCTCATCCGCCCTTTTGAAGTTCTTCTCTTTTCTTGCTGCCTGACGCTCTGCGATCAATGCCTCAATATCGCTGTCCAGGATCTCTTCCTTTTTCTCTACAATCAGACCGCATACATCACAAAGCTCTGTGATCTCATCCTTCAGATGCTGTACAAATTTCTGGCTGCTTCCCTCTCCTGCGTTAGTATTGGCAAACTTCACCAGCTCGAAAATAACGGAAAGTGCATCCGCTGTATTGAAGTCATCATCCATGGCTTCATCAAAACGTGTCCTGTAGACAGTCGCTTCCTCTGCCAGCTTCTTTTCTTCCTCTGTCATGGAGCCCTCTGCGCTCTTTAACAGATAATCCAGATTGCTGACGCTGGTCACGATTCTGTCATAACCGTTCTGTGCTGCTTCCATCAGCTCACTGCTGAAGTTTAAGGGACTTCTGTAGTGTGCAGAAAGCATGAAGAAACGAAGAACCTGAAGATCATACTTTTCACTGATGTCTCTGACAGTAAAGAAATTGCCGGCAGATTTGGACATCTTTTTATTATCAATATTCAGAAATGCGTTGTGCATCCAGTATTTTGCAAACGGCTTGTCATTGGCAGCCTCAGACTGAGCGATCTCGTTCTCATGGTGAGGGAAGATCAGATCCTCGCCGCCTGCATGGATATCGATCTCATCTCCAAGATACTTCTTGCTCATGACAGAGCACTCAATATGCCAGCCGGGACGTCCCTGGCACCAGGGTGACTCCCAGTAAGGCTCTCCGTCCTTCTTTGGTTTCCAAAGTACGAAATCAAGGGGATCCTCCTTCTGATCCTCTCCGGTTACAAGGAGAGATCTGTTTCCTCCCTGCAGATCATCCAGATTCTTATGGGATAACTTACCATAATCCTTAAAGCTTCTTGTACGGTAGTAAACAGTACCATCCTCTGCCACATAAGCATGACCCTTTTCGATCAGGGTACCGATCATATCCAGCATGCCGCAGATCTCTTCGGTAGCCTTGGGATGTGTAGTAGCCGGCTTTACATTCATGGCAGCCATGTCTTTCCTGCACTCTGCAATATAACGCTCGGAGATCACAGATGCTTCCACACCTTCCTCGATTGCCTTCTTGATGATCTTATCATCCACATCGGTAAAGTTGGATACATAATTAACCTCGTAACCCTTATGCTCCATATAGCGTCTTACTGTATCAAATACGATCATGGGCCTTGCATTTCCAATATGGATCAGATTATATACTGTAGGTCCGCAGACATACATCTTCACCTTTCCTTCGGTAAGAGGTACAAACTCTTCCTTCCTTTTTGTCAGGGTATTGTAAATCTTCATTTCCGCTTACGTCCTTCCTTTTATTCTGCATTCTGACTCTGCTTTTTCTGTGCTCTCTCACTGGTACGCATCTTCTGCTCCAGGTCAATGAGCTGATTGGTGATCTCTGCATTGCTGTGCTGCAGGGATGTGATCGCCTCCCATACCGGATCAGGATAATGGATCTGATCCAGCTCATCCTGGGGATGATCAGGATTGATCCGCTTCACGACACGTCCCGGTACACCAACAACTGTGCTGCCGGCCGGTACATTCTCAAGCACCACGCTGCCGGCTCCGATCTTACAGTTATCACCAATCGTACAGGAACCAAGTACCTTGGCTCCGGCTCCGATCATGATGTTGCTGCCAAGCGTAGGGTGACGCTTTCCCTTTTCCTTTCCGGTTCCTCCAAGGGTCACCCCCTGATATAAGGTTACATTATCACCGATAATAGTGGTTTCTCCTATGATAACTCCGGATCCATGATCGATAAAGAAGCCCTTGCCGATCTGTGCACCCGGGTGGATTTCAATTCCCGTTTTCCTTACAGCCCTCTGGGAAACCCATCTGGCAAGAAAGTAATGCTTTTTCAGATAAAGCTTATGGGCAACACGATATCGCAGCATTACCTTAAAGCTCGGATATAAAAAAACTTCCATAGAAGAGTGGATCGCCGCATCCCGTTCCTTAATAATGGCCATCTCCTCTTTCACACTCTGAATCAGTCCCATTTTTTGCTCCTGTCATGTATTCTTTTCCGTCAAAAATACGGACCGGAAAAATTCTCTTTCTATAACAGAATATGAAGAAGAAGCGGTTTTGTCAACTGCTAAATCGTCTCTTGCTGTGTGGTTTTCACAAGTATTCTGCCAGCTCTTTAAATGGCTGAAGGCTTCTTTTCAGGATCCCATTCATATAGGCAATCAGAATTCCATAATTGGTGAAAGGGATGCTGCTCTCTGCTGCCATCCTTTCCCGGCTTCTGATCTCTCTTTCATTCAGCATACAGCCGCCGCAGTGCACTACAAGTGCATAACTGGAAAGTTCCTCCGGGAAGCCTCCGCCTGAAGTAAACTCATATACAAACCTTTTGCCCGTATGCTTTTCGATCCAGCCCGGCAGCTTCACTGTCCCGATATCCTCGCACTGTCTGTGATGGGTACAGCCCTCGGAGATCAGGATCCTGTCCCCTTCCTTTATTCTGTCAAGTGCTGCCGCCCCCTGCACAGCTCCTGCAAGTACGCCCTTATACCTGGCAAACAGAATAGAAAAGGATGTCAATGGGATGTCCTTTGGCACCATCTGCTTTACACATTCAAAGGCCTGACTGTCAGTGATCACAAGCCTTGGCCTTTCCTTTAAGGAGGAAAGCAGTGCTGGCAGCTCCCCTGTCTGTGTCACGCTTAAGGTTCCGTGCGCATCCAGTATATCACGGATCACCTTCACCTGTGGGAGGATCATTCTGCCCTTTGGTGCAGAGGTATCAATGGGCGTTACCAGTACCACGTGATCCCCTGCTTCAAGAAGCTCGCCAACGATCGGTTTCTCTTTTCCCATTTTCCCTGCAAGGCTTCCGATTCTTTCCTTCAGCTGCTCTATATTTTCCCTTTTCAGGGCACTGACTGCAATTTCGTTTTCTTTCAGATCCTTCAGGCAGGAACACTCTTTCCTCACGAGATCCTTCTTATTATATACGATCAGATAGGGAACCCTTTTCTTCTGAAAAAGGGTGATCAGTTCCTCTTCCATTCCGGTAAGCCCTCTGGTGATATCTGCCACAAGGACAGCGATATCCGCCCTGTTCAGCACCTGTCTGGCCTTCCGGACACGCATCTCCCCGACAGTTCCTTCATCATCAAGCCCCGGTGTGTCAATGATCACTACCGGCCCTAAAGGAAGGAGCTCCATGGATTTCGTCACGGGATCCGTGGTCGTTCCCTTTACCTCTGATATAATAGACATCTCCTGTCCGGTCACTGCATTGACCAGGCTGGATTTGCCGGCATTCCTTCTTCCAAAGAATGCGATCTGGATCCGGTCAGCCCCCGGTGTCTGATTCAGTGCCGCCATGCTGTGCATCTCCTTCCTTTGCGTCTGTTCCGGTCAGAAGCGGAAATCTCTTTCTCCCTGCCCGATCTTCACCAGATATTCCTCTGTTATTTTCCGTACCTGTTCCTTCGGAATATTTAAAAGCTCCTCTTTGATCATCCTCTCACCGATCGCCCTTGTCTCTGCACTGGCATAATCCTCCAGGAATTCCTTCAGTGTGATCAGGGCATTGGGATGACAGCAGTTCTGGATCTGCCCGCTCTTACACAGGCTCATAAAACGATCACCTGTCCTTCCTGCCCGGTAGCAGGCTGTACAGAAGGACGGGATATGCTTTGTCTCCATCAGCCAGCGGACTACCTCATCCAGGGTACGCTGATCGGACACATCAAACTGCTCTGTATCAGTAGGACGGAGCTCTTCTGTATAACCGCCAACACTTGTCCTTGAACCACCACTGATCTGGGATACACCAAGGTCGATCACCTTCGCCCTGACCTGCTGGCTCTCCCTCGTGGAAATGATCATGCCGGTATAAGGCACGCTGATCCGGATCAGGGCACAGAGCTTCGCAAAGATCTCATCACCGATACCATTGTCAAAGGTATCCGGGTCGATATCATCTGCCCGTTTGATCCTCGGTACACTGATCGTATGCGGTCCTACGCCATGCACTGCCTCCAGATGCTCAGCATGCATCAGAAGTCCTGCAAATTCGTAGCGGTACAGCTCAAGTCCGAACAATACGCCAAGTCCCACATCATCAATGCCACCCTCCATGGCTCTGTCCATAGCTTCCGTATGGTAGGCATAATCGTGCTTCGGTCCCGTGGGATGTAACTGTTCATAGCTTTCTTTATGGTAGGTTTCCTGAAAAAGGATATAGGTTCCGATTCCTGCTTCCTTTAATTTCCGGTAATTCTCCACAGTTGTCGCCGCAATGTTGACATTTACACGGCGGATCGCCCCGTTTTTATGCTGGATGGAATAGATCGTTTTGATACTTTCCAGCACATATTCGATAGGATTGTTCACCGGATCCTCTCCGGTCTCAATCGCCAATCTCTTATGTCCCATATCCTGCAGGGCAATCACTTCCTGACGGATCTCTTCCTGAGTCAGTTTCTTTCTCGGAATATGTCCGTTCTGATGATGGTACGGACAGTAAACACATCCATTCACACAATAGTTTGAGAGATACAGCGGAGCAAACAATACGATCCTGTTTCCATAGAATTTCTTTTTAATCTCTCTGGCAAGTGCTTCCATCTCGTCAAGCACCTCCGGATCTTCACAGGCAAGCAGAACCGATGCCTCTCTGTGGGAAAGTCCCTTACATTCTCTGGCCTTGTCAAGGATCTGACGGATCATTTCCTTATTGTTTCTGTTCTCATCTGCAAAAGCAAGTGTGTCCTCGATTTCCTCGTGGCAGATAAACTCCTCTGCCTTCATGGATTTACTGTTGTACATCTTATGTCATCCTTCTTTCTTACTGTCTTCCGATACATCCACTGCAGCCAGCACATCCTCTCTGCTCCTGCATCACATCAATTGCTCCCACAGAAAGTGGGCTTGTCAGCAGACAGATAGCCTGGGACGAGATCCCTTCTCCACTGCCGGTAAAGCCAAGACCTTCCTCTGTGGTCGCCTTTACATTGACCTGATCTATGGAAATCTGCAGGGTATCTGCAATATTCTTTCGCATGGTATCAATATAAGGGCGCATCTTCGGTGCCTGCGCAATGATCGTAGCATCAATATTTTCTATAAAAAAGGCATTCTCCTGCAGCAGCTCTCCCACATGGGAAAGAAGCTTTAACGAGGAAATACCTTTATAAGCCGGGTCACTGTCCGGGAAATGCTTGCCAATGTCTCCAAGGGCTGCTGCTCCAAGCAGGGCATCCATAATGGCATGCAGAAGCACATCCGCATCCGAATGGCCGAGAAGCCCTTTTTCATATGGGATCGTAACACCTCCGATGATCAGGTCTCTTCCCTCTGTTAATTTATGCACATCATATCCCATTCCAATTCTCATAACTTTCTTTCCTTCCTCATATATTCTACTACAGCATAACAGAAATATCACATTTTTGGGAGAGCTCCATTGAAAAAAATTCTCGTTGCCGGAGAAACCGGAAAAACTTTTAATTACGAAAACGCCCTCCGAAGGCTCGGTGCCTCCTGTACCACCTCTCTTCATGTTCCGGAAATCTCATCCTATGACGCTCTTCTCCTTCCCGGCGGCGGCGATATCGATCCCATCCTGTTTGGTCAGCTTAACTGCGGTTCCCGTTTTTTTGATCCGGTTCTTGACAGACTGCAGCTTTCTGTCCTGAAAGCCTTTGTATCTGAAAAAAAGCCGGTTCTTGGTATCTGCAGGGGAATGCAGCTCATCAACATTTTCTTTGGCGGTGATATCCATCAGGATCTGCCATCCGCTGGCCGCCATCAGTACACGAATGGAGATCAGTACCATGAGACCTTCGCTCTGCCTGACACTGTCCTCTACCGGCTTTACGGGGAGCGGTTTGTGGTAAACAGCGCCCATCATCAGGGCGTGGATCTGAAGGCTCCCTCTCTGTCCTATATCCAGTACTGCGACGATGGTGTAGTGGAGGGACTGTGCCACCACTATCTCCCTATCGTTGGTGTGCAGTGGCACCCGGAACGGCTTTCTGATAAAGAAAGAAGCGAAGCCGTAAACGGTTCGCTTCTTCTCGATGCATTTCTGCATCATTATAAATTTGTATAAAAGGGGAATTTATACCGATCTGTAACAAATCCTGCGCCACTGACAATTCCCACAGATTTTCTCTCCGATTCCCTTCTCCAGAATCTGCTCTGCCACCTGTCTATAGAAAGTGAGGAAGGGCTGTTTCTCATTTTCCTCAAGGTCGCAGCTTTCCAGTACTCCTGTGTCATAATCATAAACCTTCTGTGCCGCATCGCAGACCCCCTCTTTATTATGGGGACAGGCACAGCAGATATCGTCCGTTTCCCTTACAAGCGTGATCATCGGGTTCTGCTCTGTCAGAATTTCCTTCATCTTTGCCATGTGTGCTGTAAATTCGCTGCTGTAGCCCTTTCCCTCAAAAAAGGAAAGACACATGCCATGATGGGGACGCAGTCTGAATTCTTTCTTTTCTGTAATATCCGTAAAATCCATAAAAATCAGTTCAGCTTCAGGATTACGGAAAACCGCTTACTCAGGACAAGTGCAAGTGCAATCTTGATCAGATCCGGGATGATGAAGGGGATCACACACCAGGAAAGAACTGCTGCCAGTCCTACCGGTCCGGAATTTTTCGTATATACTGCCATGAACCATACGGTTCCGATCGCGTAGCATACGATCAGTCCAAGTACCATAGATAAGCCAAGCACCCAGGTCTTTTTACCAAGGAGTGCTTCCATGCCCCACATCAGAAGTGCGGAAAACAGGAATCCGATAATATAACCACCGGTACTGCCAAGCAGGATGCCAAAGCCCCCTGAAAATCCTGCAAATACAGGAATCCCTACTGCACCAAGCAGAATATAGATCAGTACGGAAAGACTTCCTCTCTTGCCGCCGAGAACACCTACTGCCAGAAATACGGCAAAGGTCTGCAGGGTAAAAGGAACCGTGGTGGGAATGGATATCCAGGAGCAGATTGCGATCAGAACCGCAAATACTGCTATGTATACCATGTCATAAGTTTTACTTCTTGTTGCTGTCTGTGTTGTCATTTGAAAATCCAGCCTTTCTGTAGTATGTTCCTTCAGGAACCTTAGACAGAATAACATGACAGCTTTTGATTGTCAACCTTATTTTATCGTGTGGTTAACAATTTGTTTTTCTGTTGCACTATCCCTCTATTATTGCTCTGCAATTCTCTCAGCTAATTCCTCCAGATATTCCCATCGTTCCATTTTTTCTTCCAGAAGCTTCTCTGTCTCTTCCTTCTCCTTCGTCAGCTCATTCAGCTTCACAAAATCAGTCGCCGCCTTCAGGATCCCGGCCTCCAAAGTTTCTATTTTCTCTTCCAGTGCAGCAATATCATCTTCTATGGTTTCATATTCCCTCTGCTCCTTATAACTGAATTTCAGCTTTGCAGACGGCAGCTTCCAGGATTTTCCTGATTCTGTTTTTACCTTACCTGCACCGCCGGTATTTTCACTGCTACCTGTCTGTTCTGAAAATCCTTCCCTTTCCATCTGAACCCGGTCACGGTAATCCGTATAACCGCCCTCATACTGCCTGATATTTCCACCTTCCTCAAAGGCGAATATCCTCCTTGCACAGCGGTCCAGGAAATATCTGTCATGGGACACCATGATCACGATTCCAGGGAAGCTGTCCAGATAATCCTCCAGGATCGTCAGTGTTTCAATATCAAGGTCATTGGTCGGTTCGTCCAGGATCAGGACATTGGGTGAATCCATCAGTACCCGGAGCAGGTTCAGTCTCCGCTTTTCTCCCCCGGAAAGCTTCTTCAGAAGTCCGTACTGTGCTTCTCCCTCAAACAGGAACCTCTCCAGCATTTTAGCTGCAGAAACCGGTCCTTCTTCAGTCTGTACAAATTCCGCCACATCTCTGATATAATCGATCACACGCTGCTCTGGCGGCATCTCCTTCTCTGTCAGCTCCTGATCATAGCAGCCGATCTTCACTGTCTGTCCGATCACAATACTGCCCTCATCCGGCTCAACCCGCCCGGTGATCAGCTTTACAAGTGTTGTCTTGCCACACCCGTTCCTGCCAACGAAGCCAACTCTGTCACCCTTTAAAAAGATATAGGAAAAATCCCGGATCAGCACTTTATCCCCGTATGCCTTGGAAAGATGGTTGATCTCCACAGTGGTTCTGCCAAGTCTTGTGGCACTGCTGCCAATATCTATCTGGCTGCCTGCTGCCAGTGTCTCCCTGTTTTTCAGCTCCTCATAACGCTGCAGTCTCGCCTTTTGCTTGGTGCTTCTTGCCCTGGCGCCACGCTTCACCCATTCCAGCTCTTTACGCAGAATGGTTTTCCGCTTTCTCTCTCCTGCTGCCAGTGCTTCTTCCCGCTCCGCTTTTCGTTCCAGATATCCGGAATAATTCTCATCATAGGAATAAATACTGCCTCTGTCGATCTCTATGATCCTTGTAGCCACACTGTCCAGGAAATATCTGTCATGGGTCACCATGATCAGTGCTCCCGGCAGCTTTTTCAGTTCTTCCTCCAGCCATTCCGCCATGTCATTGTCCAGGTGGTTCGTAGGCTCGTCCAGGATCAGCAGATCCGGCCTTGTCAGAAGAGCTGCCACAAGTGCCAGCTTCTTACGCTGTCCTCCAGAAAGGATCCCACACTTTGCCGTGAAATCTGTTACACCAAGCCTTGTCAGCATCCGCTTTGCCTCTGTCTCCAGCTCCTGGTCTGTATGCCCTGATCTGCTGCTCTCCCGGCATTTCTGCAAGACTGCCTCTATAACAGTCTGTTCTTCCGGAAATAAAGGATGCTGCGGCAAAAAACTGATCACCAGATGCGAGGCTCTGGTGATCGTTCCACTGTCTGACTCCTCCAGTCCTGCGATCATTTTCAGCAGCGTGGATTTTCCCGTTCCGTTGATCCCGATGATGCCGACCTTTTCTCCTTCCTCCAGATACAAGGAAGCATCCCTCAAAATTGTCTTTTCTCCAAACGATCTGCTGATTTTAGAGGCTGTCAGTATATTCATAAATTATCCTTCTGTCTTTTCCTGTATTTCCGCAATGGTTTTGGCAATGATCTGTTTCATTTCCTGCTTTTCCCTACCAATGGCAAAAGCAAGCTCTGAATACAGGCTGTCCTCTGCCAGTTTGAAATACCTCTCATCTGTAGAGGTGCTTTTCTTTCCCTGCGCTCTGCGGATCTGCTTTCTACTATACAGGTTTTTGATGATTCCGACAAGTTCTGTCGGATTGCAGCTCTGGATAGCCGCCTTATACTCCTGTTCCCGCTGCTTGTCGTTAGTACTCCATTTCTTTTCTGTTTCCGGTATTTTGCGGATGATCTCCCAAGCTTCTTCTTTGCTCAGCGCTTTCCGAAGGCTCCTGCTCTCCGCATCAACCGGCACATACACTTTCGCGCTTTGGCAGTCCTTCGGGATCAGCAGATAATATAATCTGTTTCTGTCCGTCCCTGGCATGTCCAGGTGCATGATATCTTCCACTCTGCAGACACCATTGTTAAATTTGATCACATAATCTCCGATCTGATACAAAATAATCACATCCTTTCCAATTTTTCCGTCATTTCTTACGTTTATACTATTAGTGTACCACTTTTCAGTGAAAAATTTCAAAGGACATTTTGTAGTAAAAAAAGCACAGAAACCCCGCTTTGACAGGAATTTCTGCCTTATCCCTCTCCTGTCTGCCTGGGCTTTCTGTGCTTATTATACAGGTACTCCTTTTACAGGAAGATGTACTTCAGAATAAACAGTACTGCTAGTACCCACATAAGCGGGGTGATCTTCTTTGCCTTGCCTGCAGCTGCATGAAGAACTACATAGGAGATAACACCAAATGCGATACCTTCTGAAATAGAATACATAAAAGGCATAGCAAAGATACAGATAAATGCGGGAATTGCTTCCAGCATATCATTCCATGCAATCTTTGCTACCTGCTGCATCATAAAGAAACCAACAACGACAAGTGCCGGTGCTGTTGCAAAGGAAGGAATTGCAAGAAAAATAGGTGAGAAGAACAGTGCCAGCAGGAACAGTGCTCCTGATACAATAGAAGTAAGTCCGGTACGTCCGCCTTCTGCAATACCTGATGAAGATTCTACAAAGGTTGTAATTGTAGATGTACCAAAGCATGCACCTACAGTAGTACCTACTGCATCTGCCATCAGAGCGCCTTTGATTCCGGGAAGCTTGCCATCCTTATCCAGCATATCAGCCTTGGTCGCACATCCGATCAGTGTTCCAAGGGTATCAAAGATATCTACGAACAGGAATGCAAATACAACCACCAGGAAGTTCAGTGATCCGATCACAGAGAAATCCATCTTGAACAGTGTCGGTGCAAGGGAAGCCGGTGCAGATACGATGCCACTGGGGATCAGGCTGTAGAAGCCTGCATCCGGTGCTGGTACATATAATCCGGTAAGCTGGCAGATAATTCCCAGTACCCATGTGATCAGAATACCAAGGAGAATATTTCCCTTTACATTCTTGATAACAAGGAATGAAGTGATCAGAATGCCAAGCAGTGCCAGTACGACAGTAATTCCTTCAGAATTAAAGGTTCCTGCCTGAATAGATCCCTTAAAAGAAAACAGTCCAACCAGGGTAGAACCGTCTACTACGATGTGTGCATTCTGCAGTCCGATGAAGGTGATGAATAATCCAATACCAACGGAAACTGCTACCTTAAGACCTCCTGGAATTGCATTGAAAATTGCCTCTCTGACATTGGTCAGGGAAAGCAGGATGAAAACAATACCTTCAACAAATACGGCTGTCAGGGCAACCTCCCAGCTGTATCCCATTCCCAGCACAACTGTGTAGGCAAAATAGGCATTCAGTCCCATTCCTGCAGAAAGTACGAAAGGCAGGTTGGCAAACAGTGCCATACAGATTGATGCAAGCGCAGATGCTAATGCGGTTGCTGTAAAAACTGCGCCTGTGTCCATACCGGCTGCTCCCAGAATACTGGGGTTAACGGCAAGGATATAGGCCATTGTCATGAAAGTCGTGATACCGGCAATAAACTCTGTCCTTACGTCAGTTCCACGCTCTTTCAGCTTGAAAAATTTGTCCATTTCTATCTCTCCTTCTCATTTTGTTAACAGACAAAACCAGTGTATCATATATTTCATATCTGTGGGATTCTTTTTTCCTTTTTCAGTTATTTTTCCTTCTTTTCCTGCCTGTCAGTCCTGGTTTTTCTCCTCTTCTCACAGTTTTTCCCTGCCTGCGGGGCATGATGGCTCCTTTTCTCACTCTCATGCCCCGCTCCGCTCTGTTTTTCATGCTTTTCCTCTTCACTTTTCCCTGCCTGCGGGGCATGATCGCCTCTTTCCACTCTCCAATGCCCCGCTCCGCTCTGTTTTTCATGCTTTTCCTCTTCACTTTTCCCTGCCCGCGGGGCATGATTGCCTCTTTCCACTCTCCCATGCCCCGCTCGGCTCTGTTTTACCTCTTTTCCTCTTCACTTTTCCCTGCCCGCTGGGCATGATTGCCTCTTTTCTCACTCTCATGCCCCGCTCGGCTCTGTTTTCTCAGATTGCCTCCTCAGTGATTCTTGTCAGGAGTCCTGCTCCGCTGTATAATACCCGTGGTAATATAAGTTAGCAGGGAAAGGAACACAGATGAATACAACAAATACAGCTATAGATAAAAGAAGTATCGCAGCTCCAGACAACAGAAGCAACGCAGCTTCAACATACAAAGCAGAGGCTGGCAGGCACTGGTGTGCCATTTATGGAAATGCCATGTCCATCACAGACCATAGAGTAGAAACCTACAGCAAAGATCTCACGCTGCGCTATCCTGTCAAAGTTCCTTTTGCAGGAAGTGCCCTTCGATTTACCTTTGATAATTTCTGTGGCACAGAATCTATTACGATTTCTGCTGCCTTCGTGGCCATGACCGGAAACACTCCCGAATCCATAATAAAAGAAACTTCGAGGCAGATTACCTTTGACGGTAATGTCTCCATTACTATTCCCGCCGGGAAGCGTATCCTCAGTGATCCTCTTCCTTTTCCTGTCAGCCAGGGTGATTCCGTCTCTGTCAGCTTTTATCTGAAAGAATTTACACTGATGCGTTCAGGTGTCATTGCAACCGGGCCTTTTTCAAAAGGCTTTTATTCCGTTCACAACCACTCAACTGCTGAGGTTCTTCCTCTGAATGAAACAAGAAAGACAAACTGCTTTTATTTTTTAAGTGACATCAGCCTCTATACAGACAGCTGCAATCATGCAGTTATCTGCTATGGTGATTCCATTACCTCACAGGACTGGCCAGATTACATGCTGGCAGAATGCCTGAAGGTACCTGATAACCATACTGCCATTATCCGAAAAGCCGCCAGCGGCACCAGGATCCTGCGCCAGTATGACAATATCACTTATGAATCCTATGGACTGATGGGAAAGGTCCGTTTCCCTCACGAGCTTCCTGTTGCCGGTGCCGATACGATCATCATCCAGCAGGGAATCAACGACATCATTCACCCGGTAGGCACAGACGTGAATCCCTTCCGTCCCATGAGTGATCTGCCAACCATTGATGAACTGACCGAAGGACTTATCTGGTACATTCAGGAAGCCCGTAAGCTGGGTTATCACATTTTCATGGGTACTCTGCTTCCCATTGAAGGCTGGCGTACCTATGCTCCCTTCCGGGAAACATTAAAAAATCAGGTCAATGACTTCATCCGAAGTACAGACCTGATCGATACCTGTATTGATTTTGACAAAGAAGTACGTGATCCTGCTCACCCTGCCGCTTTCCGTGCAGGGTATGACAGTGGCGATCATCTGCACCCCAGTGCGGCCGCTTATGAAGCCATGGGAAGACTGGCATTCAGAAGCCTGTAATCAACAACCCCCACACCACAGCCAAAGCCTGCTGTAAATAAAAATCAGCAGGCTTCTTTCTTTTTTCTTTTCTTTCACTCTCTGGCTCTTTTACCGGCCATTAGTTTCTTCATATACTCCTTCTTCAGTTCATTCTCGCTCTTTAAATTCTCAATTTCTTTCTGAAGAGACTGCACGTATTCTCTGGCAAGCTTCACACCTCCCCGGACTGCAATATCCTCATGCTGCTCCATCTCATCCAGCCACTGCATCAGGGACTTTTCCCTGATATCCTGATACTCACTCTTATCTGGAAAATACATTCATACCACATCCTTCCCTGCCCGGCACTTCCTTACCGCTCACATAGCGGGCATTGAACTCCATATTGATCTCCCTCAGCTCCTTTTGACCGTCAATATATTCCTGATACATCTCTGCAAGACCTGACATTTGTTTACAGCATGATTTCATGATGTCGGGGTCAAAAGCCCCGACTTTGATAGAAAAAAAGAAATGCTGTCTTCTTCAGCATTTCCCATTTTCTCATAATAGCGAGAGGGGGATTTGAACCCTCGACACCACGGGTATGAACCGTGTGCTCTAGCCAACTGAGCTATCTCGCCATATTCAGTTTTTTCTCTTTTCAGAGAAGTGGGACCTACAGGGCTCGAACCTGTGACCCTCTGCTTGTAAGGCAGATGCTCTCCCAGCTGAGCTAAGATCCCGTCCACTGCTTGTTTACCCAAGCCACTTTGCTAATATACCATGTTCAAAGTGGCTTGTCAACACATTTTTCAAATTTTATTATCTGAATTTTTCCTTTTAATCAAAAAGTTCTGAAAAATTCAAAAATCCAGCATCTGCCATGAAGCAGCTGTCGCAAAATATCCAATATCACGTATCTCACACAGCATTGACTGCTCTTTCCCTGTCTTTAGTCGTTACTGTTTACATAAGCCTCGATAACATCATCCTTTCTCTCCAGTTCCCTGTCGAATCGGAAGGTGATCTTCTGTACCTCCAGACCGTTCTGTGCAAAGTAAAGACGAAGTACCGCGTATTTATTATGGAATACCACCTTTCTCTTTATCGTCTTCCACTCTCCGCCAGTTCCATTAAAGGAAAAGACTGCCATTGGTATGCTCTGATAGATTAATGTTGCCGGAAGCTGCGCCAGCTCTGATAAGTCTGACTTAGCTGTCACCTCCACATGATATCCGCCAAGCTTCTGCAGATCCAGTGCAAAAACAAAGTCCTTATCCTTGCCGGTATCCACACCATCCAGAAAAATGCTGATCTCATCTTCGACTTTATAATAAGTAACCTCTGCATCTGAAGTGATCTCCTGATCTGTTTCTCCGATCACCTCCACACTGGTCTGTATGCCCTCCATTCTTTCAAGAGCATGGGTATTCATCAGGAATCCGCAGATATTTGCTGCATTTCTCTGCAGCTCTCCCCTTGTCAGTGTTCCCGCCTTAAGGGATGAAAGGGTATTATCATCACTGTCATTAATTGAAGCATCTGTACAGACCATATAAAGATCGTTCTGCGCCTTTGCCATTGCCGCAAAGTTGTTGATCCTTGGCTCTTCTCCTTCATCATTGATCTTGGCCCACCAGTCGGTCATCACGATCCCCTGAAAGCCCCACTCTCCTCGCAGGATCGTAGTATTCAGGTCATAGCTTCCGGCTGTCCAAAGTCCGTTTACGCTTCCATAGGTCGTCATAATGGAATCTGCCCCGGCTTCCCTGACTGCCATTTCAAAGCCCTTCAGATAAATCTCACGGAGTGCTCTTTCCGAAATAACAGAATCAACCGTAGATCTTCCTGTCTCCTGATTGTTGGCACAGAAATGTTTGGCAGTTCCTGTCACTCCTGCACTCTTTAAGCCACGGATCATGGCTGCTGCCATCTTCCCCGTAACAAAAGGATCCTCCGAAAAATACTCAAAGTTTCTTCCATTCAGCGGGTGTCTGTGGATATTCATACCAGGTCCCAGAAGAGCATCTATTTTGTTCTTCACCATCTCAATTCCGGTAAAGGAATACAGCTTCTCCACCAGTGCTGTATTGAAGGTGCTGGCAAGCAGTGTACCGTTGGGGAGGCTGAATGCCTTCATGCCGCTGTCAAGCCGCATACCGGATGGCCCGTCAGAGCAGCAGCCGCAGGGGATGCCAAAATGTGCAAGTTCCTCGGATACACCGCCAAAGGCTGCTGCCGTTCCAGGTGTTACCTTTGGGCTTCCCATACCCTCTCCGCGGATGATACAGCTTAAGTCATCATCATTAAACTGTGCCACAAAGGCATCCATGGATACCCTTCCTTCCTTTACATCGATCAGACGGTATCCCTGATCTCCGGTAAATGGAAGCTCCTCCGGCAGCAGCTCTTTTCTCTTCTCTGCCGGATTCTTCTTTCTGAGCGGAGCAGCCTCCATTACCTTATGTACAGCTCCGTCTTTTTCTCTTATAAAACGCATCCTCTCAAAGGGTGTCACCGGAGCCAGTGCCTGTGACAGGGAGGCAAGACATACCGTTTCCTCAAGAGTAAAGCTTCCTGCCACCTCAGTCTCCCTGACATTCCTTCCGATATGGAACAAATACTCACCCTTTTCCAGAATATAGGAGGACGCAAAACCGCTTGTCCCTGTTTCATCATAGGAAGCAAAGCTCTCATAGGGAATAGCAATCCTCATCTGCTCTTTAAGCCCCGGCTTTAATTCCCTGGTCTTGGCAAAGCCAGCCAGCACCTTTTCCGGCTTGGAAAGTGCTCCCTCAGGAGCTGTCACATAAACCTGTACTACCTCTTTTCCGGGCACAGTCCCGATATTCTGAACGGTAAAGGTAATCTCCGCATCCTTTTCCCCTGCGCTGAAGCTGACGTCCCAGGTCCTGAAATCTGTATAGGAAAGACCAAAGCCAAAGGGATAACGGACCCTTTCCTTCGCTGCTGTTTCAAAGTAACGGTAGCCTACATAAATATCCTCCTCATAAAGATCCCTGTCCCTGTTGCCAAAATTGGCATCAGAAGGATAATCCGTGATCTTATAAGCAATGGTATCTGTCAGCCTGCCGCTCGGACAGGTCTTACCAAGCAGTACATCTGCGGTTCCATAGCCACCGACCATACCGCCCTGCCATGCGTAAAGAAGTGCCTGCGGATGATATTCTTCTATGAAATCCATATCCATGATATTTCCGGTATTCAGTACAAGGATCAGCCTTTCAAAATGCTTTCTGACCTTGGAAAGCATATCTTTTTCCTTCTCTGTCAGCAGATAGGAGCCCTCCTGGTTTTTATTGTCCTGATCCTCTCCGGCTGTTCTTCCAATGATCACAAGCGCCGCATCGTTTCTGGCTGCCGCCTCACTGACAAGCTCCTCCGGAAGCTCCATTTCCACCTGGCACCATGGCTCATTTCCCCAGCCGACACCAGCGTCAAAGGGATGCTCCTTTACCCATGCCTCATAGGCAGAAAGAACCTGGGGATCAAGTATCACCTGCCCTGATTCCTTCAGGGCATCCAGGATACCAGTCACCTTACTTACATTCACCATGCCTCCCGAACCGGTCCCACTTTTATAATAATGGAACTGCATTCTGCCAAACATGGCAAGTCTTGTACCTTCCTGCAAAGGCAGCGTATGCTCCTCATTGATCAGAAGAACCTGTCCTTCCGCAACCGCCTGTCTGGCTGTTTCTTCATACGCTTTATGATCCAGAACCATTTTTTTCATGCTCTTCTCCTCATCTGATTATTTTATTCCGTATCGGTCTTTCCATCCGCCCCTGTCTGACCTGCAGCTTCCACCAGTGCCCGCCTTTTATTACACATCAGCAGGATTCCTGCTGCCACAATAAACAGGGATATAAACTGGGAAGTGGAAAGTCCTCCCACTGCTCCTCTTTCATCATTCCTGAGAAACTCTATCAGAAAACGCCCTACTCCATAAAGCAGCATATACAAAAAGCCTGTATCTCCCTTTCTTTTCCGCCTGGGATAAGCAGCAAGGAGAATCGCCATGATCAGGAAATTTCCTGCAGAGGAAATAAGCTGCGTCGGCAGAAGCCTTATCCCGGCAGGAGCAAGCGCACCTTCCGGAAATATCACACCGATCGGCAGATCTGTTTCTCTTCCGTAGCAGCAGCCTGCCAGAAAACATCCGATACGGCCAAAGCCCTGTGCCATAGCGATCGAAGGTGCAGCCAGGTCAAAATAATCCAGAAAAATCAGCTTCTTCTTTTTACAATAAAGAATCGCTGCCACCACACCTGCAATAATACCGCCATATACCACAAAGCCCTCTGAGCCTAGTAGTGCCAGCGGATTCTTAAGGAACTGCTTCCACTCCACGATCAGAAACAGCAGCTTGGCACCAAGAAAGCCGCCGATCAGCCCCCAGATCGCAATATCTACGATCGCATCCTCGATAAGTCCGTACTTCTTTGCCCTCTTCATTGCCATAAAGACACAGCAGAGAACACCAATTCCAATCATCAGTCCATATCCATGTACCGTAAATGGTCCGATGGAAAATAAATCAACCTTCATTTTCTAATCCTTTCCTGTAAGTCCGAAACGGACTTTTGTTTTTTTCGAAGTGCTTCCCCTTTATACCCTGTCAGCTTGGCAGCTCCAGCTTTTCATTGCCATGAATACAGTACTTCCTTCCATTCATAGCCACATAAAGCGGTGTGGCATTTGGATTCATCAGGATCTTTCCATCCGTAGAGCGCTTCAGCTCCCGGTATGCCTTCACATAATCCAGAATTTCAATATTGGTGGCACACCAGATATCCTCCTTGTACTGTGCCATATATTTCAGGAAGTTCTCCATCAGCTCCCAGTTATTTTTCTGTTCAAATTCATAGCTGTGTCCCCAAAGATAAAAAACAAAGGGACCATCCTTCTCTTTCCTGCAGAATTTCTCTGCAAGCGCCATCAGCCTTTCATCCTCATGATGACAGGTGGGATGCCATGCAAGAAAGTCCTCTGGCAGATAAAAATCCCAGGTGCTTTCTACAGTTCTGGCATATTCAATGCCACAGGCATCCAGGATCTCCTCGATCTGGCTGTTATATGCCCCGTATGGATAGGCAAACCCACGGATCAGCTCCCCGGTAAGCTGTTCCAGATTATAGCGGTCCTTCAACACTTCTGTTGCAGCCATATTCTTTGGCAGTCCTGTCAGGGATGCATGACTGTAGGCATGGGATGCGATCTCATGTCCCTGATAAAGACAACGCACCTCTTCAGCTTCCACCCTGGAAAAATCAGTTTCAATCCCATTTACAGTCTCCATCCCCCCTTTGCCAAGAAGACCATAATTCAGGTTAAAGGTTCCCTTCATCCCATATTCGTTTAACAGCGCTGCCAGCCTTCTGTCATGTATAGTTCCATCATCATAGCTGAAAGTCAGCGCTTTTCTTTTTCCCTCCGGAAAAAGCATACTGATCTCATAATCCATTTTCCTTCTCCTTCATCAATAGCCCATGATGCCCTCTAATGACTCATCATTGTCAATCCAGTCCTGCACCAGGATCTCCCTGTAATGATCCCTGTCATCCCGGACATATACCTTAACGATCCCGGCATTGATGATCATACGCTTACACATGGAACAGCTGTTGGAATTGGCAATATACTCTCCTGTCTGTGCATCGGTTCCCGCAAGATAAATACTGCTTCCAATCATCTTATCCCTGGAAGCACTGATGATCGCATTGGCCTCCGCATGGACACTCCTGCACAGCTCATAACGCTCTCCCCTTGGGATATTAAGCTGCTGCCTGATACAGGTTCCAAGGTCGGAACAGTTTTTCCTGCCCCTTGGCGCTCCCACATAACCGGTAGAAATTACTTCATCATTATTGACGATCACTGCCCCATAGTTTCTTCGAAGACAGGTACCCCTGTGCGATACACTTTCTGCCAGATCCAGATAATAATTTACCTTATCTCTTCTCTCCTTCATATCCCTTCTCCTTCCGTAAATCCCCCTGTTTCCTTACTTTCTCATCAGCAGAAGATAAACTGTTGCTGCTGAAACAACAATCTGTATGATAGCAAAACGGAATACGGTCTGCGTATTGGACCATCCCATCACCTTGCGCACATGATCATGAAGCGGTGTTCTTGTATGCTTCAGAATTCCGATCTTCAGAAAACGCAGCAGTGCCACCTTTACCAGTCCAAGTCCCCCATCCAGGATCAGCACGATCGCTGCCGGAATATAAAGAAAGGGGGATCCCGTTTTTAAAATAGCAATACTGATGAAAATACCCATTGCCCGTGAACCCGCATCTCCCATCAGGAGGCGGCTCGGTGTGGCATTGTACCACAGATATCCGAGGATACAGATGCCAAATAGCAGGATCAAATACCGGAAATCACTTCCCTTCCCAAGAATCCCATCGATCACATAAATGGTAGTCAGGGTGACCAGCACCAGTGTACCTGAAAGACCATCCACACCATCTGCACAGTTTGTCACATTGATCGATGTCCATACCAGTATCACTGTCAGCACCGCAAAAACTACCGGTGGCACCGTCACGGTAATACCCATTGTTGCCAGTGTAAAGCTGCTTTCATTATGGTTCAGATAAGTCACTGCCAGTATGATCGCGATGATCAGGTCAAGCAGCCCCTTTTTATATTCATTCCAGGGATGCTCGGCTGCATCATCCATATAACCGGTCAGCATTTCTCCTGCGATCAGCATCAGATAGATCATAGTCTCCACCGAAACCGGTGCAAAGAGAATCGCTGCTGCGATAAACACCAGCACAAAAATAATGCCTGCTCCTCTTGGCTTTCCTGCTGACAGGCTTCCATCATGGGCAAATGCCCGGCCTGCATCCTTTGGTAAAAAGCTGCTTAGCTTTGTAAGCAGCATACATGTCAGTGCAAATGCAAGTAAAAGCCCGACTGCTGCTACCATCGGACTGTCCTGTACTAAAAATTTCTGAATCACTTCTATCTCCTCCCGGCTGCCTTGCTGTTTTTTTCTTCTGTTCTCTTTCAGATCCCCAGTGCTTCCTTTGCCAGCTGGTCAGCCATTTCATTATAAGTATCCCCAGAATGTCCGGCAACTTTCACAAATTGGATATCAACCTGTCTGCTGGCCTCATCATAGAAAGACTTGTAGGCTCTGGTTCCCTCTTTGTTCGTCTTCCACAGTCCAAGACACCACTTGGCAATTCCCTCATAATCATGGTAAATGGCAATCTTTCTGATCCCATGCTCCATGGCATAACGCATGGCCGCCTCTGCCCCCTTGATCTCACCGGCAACATTGTGCATGGCTGCCAGCTCTTTATCATCATATTTCTTATGGAAGGTCTGTATCCCTTCTTTTAATAATACGACCATTCCGTAAGAAAATTCCCCGGTTCCTGCATGAAAGCTGCCATCCACATAAATCCGCAGTCTGTCCTCTTCCACCTCTTCCTTCTGGACTCCCTGCAGAAAGGTCTGTGCTTCCTCAAGCGTACCAAAGCTCTTGTACTCCGGTCCCGAAAAGCCATGGACACTTGCCCTGCATTCATCCCAGGTTCTGAAAATACCGGTTTTTCTTCCTTTTCTTACTGCATAAAATTTTGCTGCCATATGCCGACCACAGCCTTGCAAAGGCTTCCTTTCCTTCTCTGCCGGAACCCTTTCCGGCTTTGTGCGGTACTTCTAAAATACCATTTTCCAATATAAATTTCAACATACCGGGTACAAAAAAGGATGCCCGTAAAAAAGGATGCCCCCGTTTTCCGGGTGCATCCCTTCTGATCCTCATACTATATCACTTTCCATATTCTGAAGCGAAAGAAAAGTCCTCTGTCATCTTCTTAACGTCCCTTAGAAGAATGAGTTCAGGATATTTCCGGCACTATACACATTGCTGTAGGTACCGTTTGCTGTATAGGTATTGGACCTAGTGCTCTCCTTAGCTGCTGTATAGTCGATCATGGAAGCCTGGGCAGATACCTTATATCCATAGGCACCGGTCGTTCCAAACAGATTCTTCACCGTACCCATATCAGACTTCTTAAAGGCTTCCTCATCAAGAGAAAGGCTTCTGTCGCTGTTCACGGTAATTCCAACCCTCGAAAGAAGCTTCGCATTGGCGCTGGTGACAGCTGCAAGCGTATCTGCCTTACTCTGCAGATTTTTGGAAGAAGCTGCTGATGTTTTACTGAGCAGATCATTATAATCTGTCACAAAACCGGAAACAGCCTTATAGATCGCATCAGTATCATATTCTTCTGAAACAGTTGCTTTTTCGTTCTTTTTCCGAAAAACGGATTTACTTCCCTTCACCAGCAGACTGTCTGCTGATTCCTTCATGGCATCAGCCGCCTTCTCAATCTCTGAAAGCGTCTTTGCAGAATCGGCTGCCGTAGAAATGGAATTTTTCTTTGTCTCTGTATCCTTGCCTTTGGAAGCAGTCTTATCTGCAGCATCCTTCGCATAATAAGCCTTCATCAGCTTCCCGTAACTGCCATTCTTAATGCTGGCATAATCGGAAAGGAAATTTAAATTACCAAAACTGTTTCCCCTGCTTGTCGTCATACTCTGGAACAGATAGGAATAGTCCTGCCTTGCATTTACATTAATTCTGATCCCCATATTCTCACTCCCTTGACCTTCACAGGTACCTCCGTGTACCCGCTGATAACTTCACTTTAGGTTACTTTTATAATAGCACTGTTTCCTGCTGATTACAAGTAACCTCCCCTGTAAAACTCGTAAAACAAAAAACCTCAGTACATCGACTGAGGTTTCCACATGCAGGAAAAGAGACTTGAACTCTCATGGTATTGCTACCACACGGACCTGAACCGTGCGCGTCTGCCAATTCCGCCATTCCTGCGAACAAATGTTATTATATCTGCTTTCCTTTCATTCGTCAACAGGTTTTTTTAATTTTTTTAAAATTTTAAATATTTGCGATAATTTCCACTATTTATCGCTGTTCCTTTGTGTCATGAAATTCTCCAGTGTGATCTCCACCAGTGACTTCATGATCCGCTGAATCGCCTTCCGGGTAGGTTCATCTACCTCCCTTGCTGCTTCCAGTACATTCTGCACAGACTTCCGTATATCAGCACCGAACTCAAATACATTGGAAGCCTCCGACGCAGACACTACCTCATAGAGCGTATCAATGAACACATGCTTTTCTTCATCTGTCAGTGACAGGATCCATTCATTCATGGCCGCATCCCTGATGAGCTTGCCGCTGCTCATATTTCTGGCACGCACAAAGGATCTGTCCTCAACCTTCCAGCTGTATGCATTGTGCTGCAGCATACCGATCCCACGGCTCTCCACCACCTCATAGCTGCTGTGATCCTCCAGGATCATACCTACAATCGAAGATCTCGGTATAAATTTGGAAACCCTGTCTGCAATCTGCTCGTAGTGTCCCTCTGCACGGATTTCCGGCCGGAATCCCGGGCCATCATTATTATAAACATGAAGAAGCTTTCCTCTTGCCCTTTCCGAGCAGTTCATAGCCGCATAAACTGCCAGATTTCCTCCCTTGGAATGACCTCCGGCATAAAAGGAACCGGCAATCCATGAGGATACCTTATCCATATAGGCAACACTTAAATGCTGGCTGGACAGCGGCTTTGAAAAAGCAAGATTCAGATCTTCCTTCCAGCCAATGATTGTAGCATCCGTTCCTCTGTAGGCGATATAGGTTTCTTTATTCTCGAGTATATAGGTGATCGCCGAGAACTGCGTTTCATCATCCACATTGATCACGTTGACATAATAATTCATTTTCAGCGTCCCGAATCGTCTGGAATCCGCTGCCGCCTCAAAAAGCTCTTTATTATACTGCTTATACCAGTAATCATCCAGGAGATGATCCCTGTCTGGATGGTGATAAATATCCTGGATACTTATCAGCTGATTCCTCTCCTCCAGTCCCGGTACAAAACGTCCGAAATTCATATACACCATCTGGCACAGCACAAGAGAATCCACTTCATTTAATGGTTCCTGTAAAAAGCTGATATCTCCATGCTCCCGAACATAATCGATGATGTTTCCCATTCCTGTTTCCTTTCCTGTATTCTGTTATGCTTCCCATCCTAAAGCCCCATGCTCATGCTTCATGCCCGGCAGATCTTCTTAACATCTTCTGAAAATCCCCTGCCGGGACGGGCCTGCTGAAATAATAACCCTGCAATATATCTGCCTGTTCTTCCACTGCCACATCATAAATGCCTTCTGTCTCCACGCCTTCCATGCAGACCTTCAGTCCGAGGGAATGTGCCAGCAGGATAATATGCTTGATGATATTCCTGTCTACATTATTTTTTTCACACTCTGCCACAAAGCACTGCTCTATCTTCAGGCAGTCTACTGAAATATCCTGTAAAATATCAAGAGAGGCATAACCTGTTCCGAAATCGTCCAGTGCTACCAGTACCCTATGTTCGCGCAGCTTATTCATGGTACGCATCAATACCGGAAGATCATGTGCCTTGCAGCTTTCCGTCAGCTCCATCATCAGTCTTTCCGGCGGGAACTGATACTCCTTCAGGATTCCCAGTACATATTCAGCAAAATCATCATCCTTCAGCTGTTTGTAGGATACATTTACATTAACGATCAGGCTGTCAGAAAAATCCATAACCTGGCTGATCGCCGTTCTTACAGCATATGCTCCTACTTCCTTCATCATACCTGTTTCTTCCAGGATCGGAATAAATTTGGCTGGTCCAATTCCTGGAAATCTGCCATTTTTCCACCGGAGCAGTGCCTCACATTCCACGATCTGCATGGATTTCGGCTCTACGATCGGCTGATAATACAGCTCAAACCCTTCAAAATCATTTCTAACACAGCGTTTCAGCTCTTCGATCAGACGCAGATGCTCCAAATACTGCTCCCGGATCTCCCTGGTAAAAACAGCTAACTGCCCCTTCCCCTGTCTCTTGGCACGCTCAAAAGCATACCGTGCATTTTTTCTCAGTATATCCGGCTTTTCCGCCTGATCCGGATACTTACATACACCGGCTGACAGCTGAAGCGATACCTTAATATCATTGGACAGTGAGATATCCATTGCCTCATCCGCCATCCTCGCATAAATATCCTTCATATCCTGCAGCGTACCATATGGATAATGAACTGCAAACTGATCACCTTCAAGCCGGTACAATGTCGCTGACTGTGGAATGCATTTGCTTATCCGCAAGGCAAAGTTCTTGATGATCTCGTCACCACCGCTATAGGTATACAGGTCATTGATTCTTTTAAAGTCATCAATGCCTACGATCATCAGACAGCCCGAAGCATTTTCATTTTCAAAGGTATCTGCGATGTCCTTTACTGCCACATAAATGTTAGGCACATGGGTCAGCTCATCAGTTGTATCATCGACCCTTTCCAGAATCCCCATACAACAGACAGGGCTGATTTCTGTGTCCCTGTTCATAACACCATGGCTGCGTACCCTGACATATTCTCCATTCCGTTTTCTGACCCTGTATTCCAGCAGCATATAATCTGTTTTGCCAGTCCGTATACGCTCCATTTCTTCATCGAAATGAGCCAGATCCTCCGGATGGATAAAGCTCCTCCACATCCCGGCAAATCCATCCACATATTCCCCGGGCAGTTCAAAATCATTTACTGCCTTGGGCGACCATCTGACCCTTCCCGATATATTCTGCATAAAATAGTAGTCTTCCCTGAGCTTGCAGACTGATTCAAAAAAAATATTTTCCAACCCCTCATTATTGTACTTCACATGCTTCCCTCTTCTGTATGAAATCATACCCTTCCACTGTCATTCTATATGTCAGTATCTGTCTCTTATACACATCTGACGCTGCCG